>JAABUS010000487.1_pt1 | contig 100932 bp, 65 predicted proteins | sample 5560161 | NCBI WGS metagenome assembly JAABUS01 (sample SAMN10711885, study PRJNA513376) | rock metagenome | isolation source: Antarctica rocks | place: Antarctica: Victoria Land, Trio Nunatak nord | collected 2016-01-04
AATATCGGTATACTTTTTCTTAGCGAAAAGATACGTTAGAGAAATACGATAATATCTACTATTATTAATACTAGGCTATATATATTCTATATATAAATACTCCGAATAAATAAAATCCTATCTAAATACCGTTAATTAAAATATATATAATTTATATATCGTTTTTAGTAATTAGGTATTAGAAACCTAAATACTAGTTACTATTATTATAAAGATTAGTCGAAGAGCCCCGAATTAGATAGGAAGGGTCTTTATAGTCTTTATTTATTACTACCTTAAATAAACGCGGAGGGTATAGTATTTATATATTCTTATAAACGTATTAATAGAGGAAGCTCCACGGCCGATAATAATAGACTTTAAGACGGGACGAAGGAATTTATATATAGTTTAGTTTAACTACTACCCTTAGTTTCTTAATATCGTGTAAATGATACTCTACTATACCGTCCGTGCCTTAACAATAGTGGCCGTGGTATAATAGGTATACGATAGCGGAGGGCCAAGTCCCGGAAGTAATCCCTCTCCTTAAAGTAGTATTCTTTATCCTCTAATATCTCCTATATTTATACCTCTTATTTAGTAATTTTCTTAATAGTCTCCCGTTCTCTCTACTTTCGGCGCTGACGAAAACGGTGGGAGGCGGTAGTATTTCGCTCTCGCTTCTCGTCAATAACTTTTAACGCGGCTTATATGTTAATAGGTACTTGAATAGGACCTTACTCTATTTCTAGTAATATTATTTAGTATTAACTCTACGCTACCGTACTTAATATAAGTACCTCGAAAAACTTCGTACTCTACGGTATCTACGGTATTATCGATACGGGATTAGATAACGGATTAAATAAAAAATATCGAGGCTAGCCGGTGGACGCTATAGGTAGTATAATAGCGGGTTTAGTCCGGTTAACTTAGTTATAAAAAGAGTATTAAATACTAAGGCTATCGCTTTAAAAAGCCGGCTACGGAGGCGCTAAGTTATTACCGCGTAGGTATCCACAATTCTGCCCCTAAGAGTAAGGAGCCCCTTAACTCAGTTGACGGCATGGAGAAGATCTGGCCTAGGGCAGACTAGGAGCGTGAGATCTTGACGAAACCGGAAGACCTATAGTTATTTCCGAGAGACTGAGAGAACCGGGCGCATTATTGGCATTTATATAATCTCGAGGTAGCACGAATAACGACTATCGAGTATGGATGGTTCCGCTCGGAGTATGATTTGATAGAGAACTAGGCGTCATTGATCGACCTATAGGCGGAGGGTATACGCCTATTAGAGAAGGCGTAACACTGGGTAGTGAGACGTCGATTAGTGAACGGCTTATTATGGAGGCCGTAGGCATAGAGGGCGTTACCCTACGAGATATCGATCCTATCGAAGCTAGCCTTGGGGGAGAGTCGAAGCGCTCAATAATCCGCCGACAAGTTTATATATCAGAGAAATGACCTCCTGCAGGATTGAGGAGGCCTTGAACATTGACTAAGCGCGAACTTAATTGATCTAGCGGTGTTAAAGAGAGAAAAGAAAGTCGAATAGGAGCGTTTGGGGCTAGTGGTACTCCTTGGAAGACATCTTATAATACTAGGCTCGGGATAGTATTCTAGATAGGAGGTAAAGTCCGAGCTCGCAGGGAAGTAAAGTTCCTATAGTTATTATTATACAGTGACCTAGATGGATTCCGTGCTCTAGTATAGTATTATGAGTCGGTATATCTCGTAGTAGTATTAAAATAACCGTGAGAATAACCCTTTTCGAGCTCGATAAATGAATGATAGGAAAGTATTAATAAATATAATTAAAAAGTTAGACCTAGCTTGAATATATTATTATAATTCAAATATGACGGAATAATTAAAAGCGCAGAAAACGTTTCAAGAAAACGAAGGTAAATAACGGAGTATTTAGATTATATAAAATCATATAAATTAAACTATAATAATAGTTTATACTAGTTTATAAATTGCTTTCATAGATCCAGAAACGGATAAAACGCCTAGAGTCATAGGTATAATATTAATCTTAGGACATCGGCGGTAGGGTCGAGGAGGACCGAAATTAAGGGGATTTAATTTATAAAATCCTAAATTTTCTAGAATCGACGATCTGCGCCTTTTATACCGTTTCGAGGGTAGTTAAATACTAAGTTAAATCGTAGATTATCCTCGATCTCCCTTATAAAGTATATATACCTCCAAGCGAAAGGATCTATTAAAGTTTTATAAATTATATACTTTACTATATCCGTCGCGTGGCCTAGCCGCGCGATTTAATTATATATAATTAGATAATACTAAGGTTATTACCCGCGATCTAGTTATTTTATATTAAATATAACTCGCTAGTCCCGCGGATCCGTATATCTTTATTATAATATTTTATCTTTAACTTTATACGAGCCCCCCTCTACTAACTCGTAATTTAATTTTAAATTCTTTATAATTTTACTAATACCTTTACTAACTATCGATTTCGTTTATATTCTTGGAATGAAATTCCTAGAATATATATAAAGTCGTTTAATACTAGAGGGTCTAATACTAGAGGAATAAAATACTTTATATATAACTACGTCGCGATTTTAGTAGAGTTTATAGTTCGTAATAATTTTAAAAAAGTATTTTCTTCTAGAATACTAAATTATAATAGAGCGAGATATTTTATTAATTATTAAACGAAGATAATAAAAGGAGTTTAGTTAGCCCTAGATTAATTTAAAAACTTTAGGGTAAGAGTCTATTAAGAAACTCTAATAACTATCGTAGTTAACTATAGAGTCTTTTTACAAGTTCTCAATTATAGTTATAAAAAGTACTATATTCTTATAAATCCTAAAATATAATAGGCTCAAGGTCCCTACTATATATTATTTTTTCTACTCTTATTTAAACTATATACCTCTAAGAGTATTTAAAAGTATATCTTTACACGAATTATTCCTTCCTACTTGTATATTCCTCCCTTTATTACTATACTTTGAGAATAATATCGTCTATTCATTACTCGTATATATTACTCTATTTATTTCTCCTCTCTATCGAGTTCCTATTACCCCCGATCTCTTATTTTCCGTATAGTAAAGAGTATCCGGATATTTAATCTTTGAGTATATCCTTTATAAATATTAATAATTAATTAGAGGGAGTAAAGTATTATACCTACCTCTACGGATAAATTATAAAATAGTAAAATACTCTCTAACTCCCCCTTTTCCTTTATTTCTCCGTTTAGAGTATTGAATTTTAGATACTTAGTAATTAGAGTTTTTAAAACTTGGATATATTAATTAATTTTCGTGGGGAGTTAAGTTATAAATTAATTTACTAAATTAAAAAGATCCTAAACTACTATTTATAGTTAAGTTAATATTAGAATAAGAAGTCTCTATATCTTATATAGAAATAACTCGAGAGTAGCGTATATTTTTAAATCGTTCTATAATTTAATATCGGATTAGTTTTATATATTTTACTATAAAGATAAGATTTGAGAATATCTCGCTAAATATTATAAGTCGATTTCGTAGTAACTATAACCTAGTCGGCCTCTATATACGGTTTTAATTCACGAATAGTATTAACGAGGATTTATTTAAATAGAGATAATTTAATCCGCTATATTTAATTAATAAAATATATATCTAGGAATCTAGTAGGCCTATTACTATTTCTATATAAATATTTATTAATTTGACTATACTAGTTCGCCGTAAATAAATAGTATTATTATACGGAGATAAGTTTACTAAACCCTACCTTTAGGTTTATATTCGTAGTTATCCAAAACTATAACTTTCTATCTAATAAGTATATCGGGGAGAAAGTCGAGTATTACCGGTATAAACTCTTCGACCTATTCGAGGGTTATATCTATATACTAACTTTAGTAATGAACTTCTACTATTCTTAGATAGTGATCTTCGAGTAACGATAGAAGACTTTATATATAATTAGCGATAATTTAATAAGTAATTATAATATACTTTATAAAACTTCCTCATCGTCTTTAAATCTCTTAGTAATTAATTCGGTCTTAGAGCTAGTAAAAAGTATTACTACTATTTTATATTAATTTAGATTCTATTAATTATACCCCTTTTCTAGTTAAAAAACCCTTTCCTAGAGAAGAATTAAATTAGAGAACCTTATATTAAAGATATAATAGATATACGAAAGAGAGAGGAAGATCTACTTTAAGAGGAGGATACTTAAAATATTAAATACGTAATTATAAGAGGGAAATATTGAGATATTTAAATTATATAATAAGAGAATTACTTTCGACCCTTAATAAATAATTATCTCGGGGAAAGACTTCGGTATAGTAGAATATTAATATAAACTACGTCGTGAATAAGTCCCGAGATTTTATTCTTTATAATTATAATATCTATTATTTATAGGTCTTCGCTTTCTTTAAAGATAAATTAATTAATATTATCTATATTAAATTTAATAGGATAGGCGTATTAGCGGCGCCGTTTTATTATATCTATCGCGTGGCCTAGCCGCGCGACTTAACTATATATAGTTAAATAGGGCGCCGTAGTTACTACCTATACTATAACTCTCCCTCTTTTAAGTATATTATTTATTAATCTATAATTCCCTATATTTCTATTATAACGTTTTTTCTTTAATACTTTACGTAACTTCTTTTCGTTAACTCTCGATCTAGTAATAATAATTTTAAGTTTTATCTTTATTATATTTATTCGTATTTTACGTAATAATTATTTAATTTAATTTCCTCCCCTATTCGGCCTTTTAAAGAGTCTAGATATTTTCGTACTTTTATTAAAGATACTTCTCGATCTTTTTTTCTTTATTTTTAAACTATATATAAATACTCTTTAAATACTTCCCGGCGTTTATAGCGGAGGCGTTAGACTTCGTTTTAAATAACTTTAAACTTGAGTAAATATATAGATCTAGGATTAAAGGTCTTCGAGAGAAGTTTAAAAATATATGATTTTTTAAGATTTCGTTAGCGAAGTTAATAGTATAATAGATACTATATCGGTTAGAGCTCTAGAATAAATAGGAGATATCGGAGGCGTTAATAGAGATACTAGTCGACTCGCCTCTAGTATTATAACCCCTAGATCTAGCTCTAAAATTATTCTCCGGCCGTTTCTACTAACTCTTTACGGGCGCTAGAAAATCTAACCTCTTTATATAAACTTATTAATATTATTTTAATGTAATTTCCTATCGTCTTTAATACCTTTCTCTCTCTTCTCTATACCGTCGGCGATATTTATAAAATATCTTTAATTAGGTAGTAGGCTATACTAGCTAGTTATAGAAATTAATAAATATAATAATTTTCTCATTCAACTCTAGAGTATAAAGTATATTAAGATAATAATATTATTCTATTAAATAAATTATACTTATTATAAAGATGAGTAAATTATAGAATAAGTATAGTATAATTATATATACTACGTTAATTCGCCGAGTATATAGGGCGTTAAGCGGGGTTAAAGAGGAGTAAAGATCGTAACGAATTTAAAACCGATTAGTACTCGTAAAATCGGCGTTAAAGTCGCTAAATTAAGAGTATTAAAATTACTACTAGCTCCTATCGATAATTTATATATATATATATTTATACTCTTCTTTAATAGTTTTTAGATAATTTAAAATAGAGGTATAAAAGATTCTATATATTAGAGTTAATAAGAGGTTTAACCCTAGCCCCCTTTATTTTCATATATCCGATTAGAGAATATAGTTATAATAAATAAAAGAGTTATTCCCGGTAGTATAAATTATTATATTTAAAATAAAAAGTATACTCTTATCTCGAGAAGATATAACTCTCGTTCGATATTTAAACTAGAAAATCTGAGAAGAGATAGTTTAAATCGGTTTGAAAACCGACTCCCTTTTATCGTTATAACTTCCGAATATAATAGTTACCTCGGAGATCTAGTATTATTAACGAAAATAAACAAGCTCCGTAAGAAAGAAATTAGCGAATATATTCTATTATCGTAAATAAGGCTTCCTAGCTTTAAGTAATATATTCTACTATATTTATTTTTTATAACTAGTCGTCGTCGGCGATTAATCTAGTAGGAAGTTCTTTATTTTAAAAAACTTTACCGAGTTTCCCTTCCCTCGCGATAGTACTTTATATATACGTTTTACTATATATATTATCTTCCGTAGAGTAGAGTAGGAGAGTATTTCGGTCTTTATTATTTTATCTCCGTTAAATAATACTACTAGAGAGGAAAAATTAAAAGGTTTTAAAGATAACGGTTTAAAGACTTTCTCCGCGGAAGACTTTAAATGTATATTAGAAAAGATATACTACTCTACCCGCGATATAGATCGGTTTAATATTTAAGTTAAAGGAAATAAAGGCTAGCGATATAATAAATATTCCTACTCTTAAATATATCCGGGCGGACGGGTAGTTAACTTTCTCCGACGATATTTTTAAAATCGAGTTATATAGTCCTATAAAGAGTTACCTAAACGTGATTAATATACCTAGAATTTTTCGGATTACTACCGAAAGCCTAACTATTAAAGAGGATAAATTATTAATAAAGAGAATAATACGTCGCTATATCGAAAATCCGCGAACTATTATATTTACTATACTAGTAGCGAACGTCGATATTATAATTATAGAAATATTTAATATAACGGTAAATATCGATTCGTCTAGATAATAAATACTAAGAATCCTATTAAACCCGACTTTATAAATAAAGAAATAGAGTAAAATATTATAAATTTAATCCGAGGTAGGAAGAATAAATTAAAACTTAAATATTATATAATTCGTAATCGAGAGAAATAGGAACGAAATATAATTTTAACCGAATATTACCGGGTAGAATCTAAATTCTTTAAAATAAATCTTTAATTATCGCTAGATAAAGATCGTATCGGTATTCCTACTCTTTCTCTATATCTACGCGATCTCCTCGGTAGAATTATACTATTAGGCTATAGTACCTAGGGTGTTTATAATAATATAAAAGTAAATATAAAGCCTTAATAGGAAAATAATCTTTATATTCAAATAATAGAATTAATCTTTAAAGAGTTAGAGCGAGGGCTCTAAACTTCCTATTTCTAAAAAAACTCCGGAGTAACGGAAACTATAATATAATACTATAATATAAATAGTGTAACTACGCTATATACTCCCTTTAAGGGATTTATATACTATATTTAATAACTACTATAAAGTTGGTTTTAATATAATATAATAATTACCTCCCCTTTTAGGGGTTTCGCCCTCGAAATTAATAAATATTAATTTAATACTTCGATATTTTCTATAAAAGACTGTAATAAGGGAGAGTCTAAATTAAATAAAGTATATACGTAACGCCTACGCCTCCTACCTAATTTTATTAATTTTCTAGTTTTATAGTAGTAATTCTTAAAGAAAAACCTCTAAACTTAATAAGAAAAAGGGAGGGAAATAAATTATATTTTAAAACTAATAATACGACGCGTATAGTTCGTAATCGGCGTAATTATATAGTTATAGATTATATTAAGTATTCGATAAAAATCTTAAAACCCTAAAGGAAAAGTAAAGGAAAGAATATTATAATCGTTATTAAAAACTATAAATCTTTATTATTAGTAGGGCTTTAATAATATCGGTAATAAAATAAATTATTCTATCTTGTTATTTAGGAAGAACTCTAGTTATAGGAGTAAATATATACGGGTAATAATTTTAACGTAGGTATAAAGCCTTCGTTAATCTTTAAGTTTTTCTTCTTCTATAATATTTTATTATTTTCTATATATATAAACTCCTATATACTATTATCGAAAACTATACTATATTTAGACTTTTATTAATTTATAATAATCTCGGCCGTATCTTTAAACTCTTTCTTTAAGATTATAAATATTATATATATATCCCGTAGGTAAGGCTAGAGTTAATATATTATAATTTAAATAAATCTTTCTTTTCTTCTTTTAAATTCTTTCTTTAATTTTATAATTATTAAAGTAAATAAATAGTTTATTCTATCTTTAAATAAGATACTTATTTATATTTTAAAAGAATTAATATTATTATAATATTTATTTTATTTTTAAATTATTAGTTTTAAATCTTATTTTATTAGCGATACGTATATAGCTAGATTACTTTAATATTTAATATATTAATTTAATCTCTACGGTATACGATATTAATAATAGTATTTAAATATTTAATACGTCCCCGACTTTTATTTCCCGTAAAATAACTACCTACTTTATTCCTACCCCGCTTTTATCCGTATTTCTATACTTTTATTATTTTAAATAAATAAACCTAGATAGCTACGTCCTATATAATAAAGTATTATATATAAAGTATATTTATTACGTAAAGAATAAGTACCTATATAATTTTATATATCGTTAATATTTTAAAACTAAATTATATTAACGTATTTAGATTCCGTCTAAATTTTATATTTTTATAAAATTTCTTTTTAACCGTCTAGAACGCCGAGGCCCCGATAAATATCTTCGCGAGTATATCGCTAGGTATATAAAAAATATTATAATCTTCCTTTAAGAGACTAAATCTAAAAGTAACGATATTAGAAGGGGGAAGGATATATTATAATTAATATCTCGATTTATTATAAATATCGAGGATATAGATAATACCTTTTATACTTTTATAAATTAATATAGTTTAGATATAATTTATATATTAATAATTTTTTAGAGAGGGATTATTACCCGGGATATAAATATATTTTAAAATAAAACTATATAATATTAACCTAATAATTTTCTTAAATCGACGGACGAAGATAAAATTAATAATAAAGACGAAGACGAAACTTATATACATTATATATAAAATATCTTTAAATACGATTTTTCTCCCGGCTCTAATCCCGTTACTAATTAATTTAATATATTTATTATCGACGATCTTAGTATTATCGATCCTACTTTATTCTTTAATAGTATATAAAGAGTTATAGTATCTAGTCGTAAAACTTTTTTAATTAAAAATATTATAAAGCCTTACCCTTAATACGGCGGTATAAAGGGTATAAGTCGTTATATTTTAAATAAATTAATATCTTCTTATAAGGCTTTTAAAGAAGAAGTTAAAAATAAAATTAATAATCCTAATTTTAGTTCTATTTTTACTTTTTATTTTTTAGTTCGAATTCCCGGCCCCGGCCCTATTTATAAACGGCCGAGTTTTAATATTAAGAAAATTAATTATTTTAGATATAAACCTACCCGCGAGCGCCCCGTTAACCGTAAGAATATATCTCGCTCGAAGTTTATTAATAAGAAATAGTTAGTAATAATTAGTAATTAATAATATTTCTTTTTCCTACTCTTTACTTTTTATATCTTTTTATTTTCGTATTCTCTTCGAATACTTCTCGTAGTTCTAGCGCGTTATTTAAAGTATTTATATTAATTTATTTATTAAAGGTCTCTAGTTATCCTAGTTATTTTATAAAATAAAATACCTCGCTCTTTATTTTCTTTTTTTTTTAGTACCTCTTCTATTTCTTATTCGTTCATATTATTTATTAATTCCGGTAGAGGTATATTAGGAATTAAAACGTTATTTTATTATTAATAATACGACTCTAAAAGCGATATATAGAAAATATTATAAATATAATAACAAATTAATAATCCTAGGTAGTATATTTATATTCCGACGGTATTTAAAATCTTAAATAGTTTAATTACTTTATAAGAGAGTTTCTTATTTAGTTATTTTTACGCTAAGTTTTTAATTAATAATAGTATAAGATTATTTATATTAAATGATTTCGGTTTATATCTTTTATTATAGTTACGTTTCTACGCCTCGACCGCGATAGTCTACGCTTTTATTAGGTACTCTCTCGAAGTATTTAATTTTTTAATTCTTTTTTATACCGATAGTATTTCTCCTTTATATATCTCGCCCTCGAGACGCGGTTCTAAAGAGGGATTATAATTATATATAATTATAAATAATATTTATTTTATTATTATATACTACGGACTATAATATATTTATTTTATTATAGGTAAAAGTACTATCTAATTATTTTATTCGCTTAAATAGAAGGTTCTTAAATAATATTCTAAAGTTTAATTCTAACGTTCTATCTAATTATTTATCTATAAATAAAATACGGTATTTAGGCGCTTTTTAATTTTTATTAAATAATATACCTTTAATTAAAACGTATTTATAAAGATAAAACCTCTATTAGAAATAATCCTATTAAGAACTCTAAATTTTAGGATAATTTTTTCGAATATTAACTTTATTAACCCCGTAGAGTCGATTATTTTAGTAGTTAGAATATATCGTAATATCTTTATATATTTATTTATAATTATAAGGACCGTATTATAAACGCGCCCGTATCGCTTATTTAAAAGTAAGTTAATAATAAAATTTATTATAATTTCCTTCTACGGTCCCGTAGGATATAGTAAAGAATTAATTTTATTATAAAAATAATATCGATATACCTTAACCCGTTAGTATATATCGTATATATTAATATATTCTTATACGTCGGCCTTAAGAATACTTTAGAAATATTTTCTAATAAATAATTTTATTATTTTTTTAATACTAAAATACCCCGCTAATATATTATTATAATATTATTCTAATAACTCTTCGCGGACTAATCCCTTTTTAAATATATAAATCTTATTATTATATTTAAGAATTAATATAAAATCTAAAGTTTATACTTTAGCGGAACGTTAGTAATCCGTTTATATAATTTCGGCGATTCTTATTTACGAGAAGGAATTATCCTTTTATAAAATACGAATTATTTTAATTATTAATAAACTTTTAGTGTTATAAACTATTTTATAAAATACTATTAATTTAGTAATAATATATAGAATAAATAATTATAGTTTATAGTTCTAGCGATAAAATTAAATAGTTCCTCTACTATATCGTAATCGATTTAAATAAACGTCTTATTTAAACTCTTTAGAATTTCTTATTTAAATATTAACTTTTTAGGCCTAAATAGATTTACTACCGAAGAATATATCTTTTTTATAGTAAATCTTAAAGACCTTAATAACGTAAATTTTATATATATTAGATTCTATATAATATTTACGGATATATTATTTAACGCCGGCGAAATATTACTTATATCTAGATCTTTTATATTTACGAACGTATTTTATATTATAACGAAAATAGGGCCTTAACTAGTATTTTTTAAATTTAATAATTTCTATTATAGAGTAGGTAATATATTATCTAAAAAATTATCCTAATCTTTATAATTAAAACGATACGAGGGGTTATTAGTTAAGTTACTTTTCTTAAAATAATATAAAATTAAGAAATTAAAAGATAAAAGTTTTATTACCTAACGCGCCTAGCGATTATTTAATTATTTAATATTTATAAAACCCCTTAGGTTATTATAATTAATTAAGACTTCTACTTTATATAAACTACCCTCGAGGTAGTATTATTATTATTTAAATATTATAATAATTATAAAAAGTTTTTTATTATAAATCTTATATCGAATTTCTAGACCTTATATTTTACGGGACTAGAAAACGACGGGATATTATTCGTTATTATTTTATAATTATATTAAAATCGTAGCTACGGTAAAATTAGAAGTATTTATTTTAATCCGAATTTTTAATTCTAGATTAAAGTATACTAGAATAAGTATATATAAAAATAAATCGCGAAGTAGGTGAAATATTTACTTTATCTCTTTAAGTTATTTAAATAAACTAAATTTTTTATTATCTTAACTACTTTTTAATAGACCTATTAATAGGTTTATTATCTACGAATAATAATAAATAAATCGACGATAAAAATTAATAAAGCCTAAAAATACTTATATATTATAAAAGGACTTTAGTTTTAGTTAGGACTAAATTATATTAATCCTACGTTCGTTTATTAATATATTTTCGGTATTTATAATAAACCCTAGAAATTTAATTAACCGAGTAAAGAACTCGTATTTTTTAAGATTTACGAATAAAGAATATTTTTATAAGCGTTCGAGTATTTATTATATATAATTAATATACTCCTTTTTTAAATTTAAATAAGTTAGGATATTATCTAGATAAATAATATAAAATATATTTATTAAACCCGTTAACGATTTATTAATATAAATTTAAAAAGTAGTAGGTATATTCGTTAAATTAAATAATATTATTATATATTCGAAAAGGTTATATTATATACGAAATATTATCTTCTATTTATCGCCTTCCTTAATTCTTATTTAATAATAAATATCTTTTAAATTAAACTTCGTGAATTATATAATACTATTTAAACGGTCTAGTGTTTTATTAATTAAGGGTAAGGAGTAACGATTCTTAATAATAATTTTATTAAGACCTCGGTAGTCGATATATAATTATAATTTATTATTCTTTTTTAAAATAAAAAGGATAGGAGCCCCGGCGGGGTTTACGGAGTATTTAATTTAACTCTTTATTAAGGCGTTATCTAGGTATCTCCTTAACTCTATTAATTCTAAATTCGATAAATTATAGAAAGGCCCGTATAATAAATTACCCTTTATATTAATTATATAGTTATTATTTTTACATAATAATAATCGACCTATTTCTTTATTTAAAAAGATATCGTTAAAATCTATAAATTCGTTAAGAAGCGTAGGCGGTACGATAATAAAACTATTAAAAAATATTATATTAACGATAATATCGCCTTTCCTAGTCTTATTTTTATTGATAAGATCTTAATTAAAGGGACTAGTCTTAGTATAAATTAATATATATATAACTAGCTACGTCTTTAATAATTTCGTAAAATCTTTAAATAATTTTAATATATACGTATTTAGCGCGATACCGAACCGTTAGGTATATATATTATAATCGGTTTAAATCTTTTTCTTTTTTATAACTAGTATATTTATAATAATAGGCGAGCCTTTTTTATTAATAAAATAAAAAATATTATTATACTTTTTAGTTTATCCCTATAAATTAGTTAACTAGTAGACGATATTATAAATATTATAATAATAAATAGATTACCCGTTTATTTATTTAGGAGTCGATAACGACTCGTTCTCGAGATATTTTAAATTATATTATTATATAAATATTTTATTAATAATATTTATCTCCGTTCCTAGATCTTTATCTATTTTAATACGAATAATTTTTATATCGATATTAATTAGGTTTATAATAACTTCGTTATCGATATTTATACTCGGTCGGGTTTTTATTTCTTTTTATTCCCTCGGGATAAAGATTTCTTTAAGGGTTTATTATTTTTTAACTCGGCGGTATAATCGCCGATATAATTAATAATCTTTATTTTCTTCTCTAGATATTTATTAAAGTAATAACCGAATTTATAATAATTAAAATATTTAATATCCTTAAGATTCTTATCGCTCGTATAAATTATATATATTTTATTTATATTATTACGATTACTACTATTAGAACCTTATCTCTTTATATTAAATTTATCTTTATTATCTTCGTTTTTTAACTTTTTTTTATACCTCTTCCGAGGTTATAATTTCTTATTTTAATTATTATTTTATATCTTAAAGTCCCGATTAAGATTATATTTATAACGCGCCGTAAATAATATAAATTCGGTTCGCTTAATAGGAATATTTTAGGCTCGGTTAATTTCTTTTAAAATATTAAATTTTAAACGGGTTATTAAATAAATTATTTATTACTCTTTATTATAAAGAGGTAGTTTAGTTTCTAAGGTATTAAAATAAATATCGAAATCTCGTATTAATTAATTATTCCTTTAACGTATATATTAATATTTAAAAATTCGTATTTATAACTCGGTTTAAAGAGTCTTTAATTACGTTAAATAAATAATCCGTAAAGAACTTTTATATTAATATATCTATTAAATAAAGTTCTTTATATTTATTTTATAACTTCTTAATTTACCCCTTTAAATAGGGTATTATATATAAAATCTTCTTTTTATTTATTCGAAAGTTTACGGGTATTAAATAGAATATAGTCTCTACGTTATAAATTTATTCTCGATAATTTTATAGATTCTTCGTATAAAAATCCTATAGTTTCGATAACTGTAAATTATTTTAATTTATATTATAATTGATTTAATTACGATTTACCGTTAGGCCGCTTTCGTCTTTTATATTTAATTTTTAAGAATTATTTTCGATTTCCTTATCTCCTTTACCTACGATAATATATCGTAAGTTTTCGATATTCTTTTAAATTATAATAATAAAGGTCTTTTTCTTAAGGGCTTTTTATTTACGTTTTAATTTTATAAATCATTAATTTATTATAAGATTAATATTTTTTAATAAATCTCCCGTATTTTCGTTTAAAGTATTAATCCCGTACGTCTCGCCTTTAAGATAATTATTTTTAGAAAGATTTTTTATACTTTTAATAAATTACTCCCTAAAAAAGTTAAGAGAGATTAAAATTATTAAATTATAATACCTAAGATATTTATAATAATATAAAAATAAATATAAAGCCTTAATAAGAAAATAATCTTTATATTTAAATAATAGAATTAATCTTTAAAGAGTTAGAGCGAGGGCTCCGAGTTTCCTATTTCTAAAGAGACTCCGGAGTAACGGAAATTATAATATAATACTATAATATAAATAGCGTAACCACGCCGTATACTCCCTTTAGGAGATCTATATATTATATTTAATAACTATTATAAAACTAGTCTTAATATAGTATAATATATACGGCGCGAATTTCTAATAATCGTTCGGGAGATAATTAATAAATTATTAATCTATAAAGAAGAATTACGTAACCTCGGGCCTAGTCGATAGACACCGGAATAATAACGGAGATATTTTTTAAAAATCGCGACTAAATTCTAGGAAATTACTACCGATGTATTAAAAGTTTAATATAAGCGTTATTAATTCCTAAAGAATAATAAGAATTTAAGATTTATAATATTAATAATTAATTTTAATATAGTATTTTCCGAGGACCTAGAGAAGAGAGGGTATATAATAAATTTTAATAAAATTAAATCCTCCTCTAGTAAAGGCCTTTAAAAGTTTAAATTAATATAATCTCGAAAATTAAAATTAAAAGGATCTTTCGAGATATTTTTTATAAATAAAAAGCCCGTAGAAAGTTAAAATACTATAACGATTAATTATTCTAAATATTTAGAGTTAATTAATATTTTATTTACTATATCGACTACCCCTCTCTTATTATTAAATAATATAATAAAGTAGATTAAGCGTGAATATAAATTATTTAGAGATTTCGAGTTTAGTACTTTTAATCTAATAATCCTCCCAACCCTATTTTAAAAATTATCGACGAAATAAAAAAATCTAGTAGAGATATATATTAATAAAATTATAACCTCTATCTACTATTTTTATAATATTATACTAGTACGACTCTATATAGAAGAACGAGTTATAACTATACTTTAGTCGTTATTAATAGACGGACTATTTTAAAGGTATCGTAGAATAATCGAATATATTCAATTTATCCTCCGGACTAAATATTTAGGTAATTTATTAATAATAAATTATTATTTTAGCGAGAATTTAGATAAATTCCGATCTAAATATAACGTAGAATAAAATTATAATAATTATTCTTTCGGCCCGGGTAACGCGGCGTAGAAGATTTATATTAATAATATAGAATATATTATAAAAGATATATACGATATTCTAAGATCTTATTATAAAGTTACTCGAAAGCGTTTTATAGATAATATCTATATATAAAGAATAAATTATTATTTTATTACGGGGTTTAATACTCCTCTTTATATTCTTTCGTCGGGGTTTATTATAGATTTATTTAATAAATAATTAAAGACGGTAGTTAAAGAAGATATTATATCGATTCAACGACGTAAAGTTATTAAAAGGGAGATCGAAAGTTTATCGGAGAGAAAGTTAATTTTAATAATTTAAAAATTATTTCGCTATAATAAACTAGGAATTTAGGGATTTAATATTTCGGATAAAATTAAACGAACTCCCGTATTAACCGCCGCGCGTTTCGTAATTTATTATTTAGTAAAACCGTATTCTTATAATATACTCTATATTTATAGGCCTAATATAGTTATACTAGCTTTATTATACTAAGTTAATTCCTTAATAACGAAAGTTATTTACTATATTAATTCGTTAAAGACGAATACCTAGCCAAGTAATTAATTAATTATTACTACTTTATAGAATATAACTTTGTTAATTAGTAGTAACGGCGTATCGATACGTTTTATTAAATATTAAATAACCGTCTAACGTAGTTATTAATTCCCTACTACGAGAGATATATACTATTAAGAATACTACTAGTAGACGCGAGCCTAGGGAGTTCGTTTAGAAAATACTATATATAGTTAAAGATACCGGGATTATAGAGCTAAAGTTATAACTCGATATAATTTATAATAATATTAATCTAGACCTTAGGATCTATATTTAATATTTTATAAATTAGTTTATTATTAATTTATTCCTAATAGAGCTAGACGATAAAAAGTACGAATAATAAGTTATAATAATAAGAAAGTTTAATCGGTAGTCGGACGGAGTAGTTTAATAAACCCGTAGTAGTAATAATAACTACGGATAACGTTAACTTTAATAATATAATTAATATTAGAACTTCCGTTAACTTTTTATTCCTTATAAACCTACCGAAGCCTTCGGCGGCGGGTTTAGATCTTTTTATAAAAGTAATTTATATAAATATTTTCCTTCTTCTTCCTATTAAACCTAGTAGAATAATATTAATTAATAATAATAATAATAATACCCTCGTTTACCGCCTCCTAGAAGGTAACTCTAAATTATAAATAGAAATTTAAATTCATTATTTAGGTAACGGATATTTCCTACTAAACTCTAAAAGTAAAAAAGAAGTTAAAACTTTAATAGAAATTTATTTAAAAAACCTTTTATAAAGGTATACTATATTATTAATAATTAAAAGAATTTAGTAGGAGAAGACTAAAGAGATTTCCGTTATAACGAAGAAGAATTAAATAACTATTATAGTTAGTATAATAACTTCTAAGATACTATATAGACTAGCGATAATAAAAATACCGTCGATTTAGAAAAATCTTTCGATGAATTAATCGAAAGTCTTTTCGTCGGTATGTAATTTACTACTAAAGCGGTATACCGGTTATATAAATAGTTATTTTTATCGAATAATAAACTTTATAAATATATATAATAATATCGCCCTAGTATTAATTAGTCTAGTATAACCGCCTTTAATACTATTTAGATTTACTCTATCTCGATAAATATTTAATATTCCGCCTCCTAGAATATTATTATATCTACGGCGAAGGATGACCCTATATAAAGCTATATCTTTCGGGGTTATTATTATACTATAATTAAAATCTCCTTTAATATAAATAATACTCTATATAATTTCTACTTTAATACTAGATATATTATAAATTTTATCGACTATATATTTTTAAAAAAGCTAATAAAACTCGGTTTAAAAGTCGATATTCGTAAAATACCTACTACTATAAAAATTCGCGGTCTCGGTTCTAGTAAATATAATATTAACGAGTATATCTTTATATCGATATATATTTTTAGTAAAGATAATATTACCTTAATTACTAGAGAGTTATATATCGTTAATAATCTTTCGATAAAAGTATTTATAGAGGTAGATATTATAAAACCTAAAAATATTATCTTTAATACTAGAAAGAATTTAGTTATTATTATATTTTATAGTAATTTAAAAGTACCTATATTTATAGTTATTAAAGGCGCTAGAACCGATACTATTATTATTAGTAAAAGTAGGTAGACTATACTATTATATATAAAGATAGTAGTTTTATTCAAATCTATTTCGCTTCCTAAAAACCGCGATTTTATTTTTAAACCTATATAGTATAACTCCTTTATAGTCTCCGCCTATATTATTAACTACGATACGGACTACGTTATAGTACGTAATAATATAGATAAATTTATAATACTAGGAAAATACTTTAGGCTCGGTAAAGTTATTAAATATAAAATTATAAAATATTTCCCCGTTAATATATTATATATAGGGATAATTTATAGACTATTAAAATCTTATTTATTATTTATCTCTTAGTATTTTAAAGTATCCCTAGTATTAATAATAGTATTTAATATTATTACGATACCGTAGAAACCTTCCGTAGAGGGTATTATAGTAGTAAGGAATCCTACTATAGAAATATTATTTATAAATTATATAACTATAAAGATACTATACCCTACCGGTGTTATAATCTATAAAAGCGATACTTCTATTAATTTTATTACCGATATTATCGATTCGTTTCTAGAACTCTAGAAAGATATAGGGAATATTATTAATATCCTAGAATCTAAATAAATAAATATACTACTTATTAATAACTAGAGAGAAATTTATAAAGTAGGTTAAGCACGAGTATATTCGTTAAGAAAACGAGATAAAGACGTAATTAACGAAGTTTTTAATAAACTCTATAAATAAAGTCGAATAAAATAAACTTCTAAATCTACGCTATTCTCTTTCTTTTATTTCGTTATATAGAAAGAGACTCCTAATAGCCCTAAAGATTATATAGTTATCGATATTCGAGCTTTAAATAAAATTACTATATTTAATATATATCTAGTCCCGTCCTAAATAGATATTCTAGTAAAACTCCTTTATATTATATATATCTCGACTATCGACGCCGTTATATTCTTTTATTAATAGTAGGTAAAACGATATTATCGTTACTACCTAACCGTCTCATCCTATAGAGGATAAGAGATATTTAATATTTTTATAATAAGATACCGTAACTTACCCGTATATATATAGTGTATAATTAATCGTATTTTATAATTATTTAGAAAGTTCTATAAAACCTATATAAATAATATTATTATCTACTCGAAGTTATTATTAGAGTATATATTATACTTTACTCTAGTATTTTAAGCTCTTTTAGAAATAAATATTTATATCTCCGTTAAGAAATTCTTTTTAAAATACCCGTTTATATAATTACTAGGATAATACGTTAACGCCCTAGGATTTATTATAACCGAAGATGAATTAATTATTATTAGGAACTTAAAGTTCCTTATAACTTTATAAATATTTAAGTAATATTTAAATATAACGGGATATTTAAAATAATATATTCTATATTATATAACGATCGTTAAGTCGTTATAAGAATATAAAATACTATTGAATTAAAATTACCGAAGTATATTTAGTACTAGAGGTATTCGGGGTAATACCTATATCTATAATAAATAAAACTCTATTTAATACCTCTTTACTATTTAAAATAAAAACCTATTAATAACTATAAAAGATATTCGCTAGTTTAATAATACTCTATTATATAGACTTTAGGAAATAACTCTTTATCGACCTCGACGTATTTAAAGAATAGGGTTTCGGCGCTTATATATATTATATAAAGAATACCGTCGCTAATACGGAATACTCTAAATAGAAATTTATATTATTTATTTTATTCCTCTCTAGGTAGTTTACTCTAGTAGAAATTAAATATTAATCTACCGAACTAGAAATAACTAGTATTATATAAATTATAAAGAAAGTCCGATATTTTATTAAAATAACTATTAAAGTAATTATTATCTATATTAACTACTCCGTTATTATTAAAATCGTTCGCTAGATATTAATAAATACTACGTCTACGGAGAAATTAAATTTTAGATTAATTCGAGTATCTAAATACCTATAAAGATTTAGAATCGAAATAAAATATAAATTTAGTAAAGTTAATATAATATTTAATATCTTATTATATTTTACTAGTCGGACGTACCGCTTTAAAATAAATAAATCGATCCTAGATACTCTATTTATAACTTTCCCTATTAACGTTATCGCTATTAACGAAGACTTTAAAGGGCGCGTATAGAATAGCTACGAAACGAAAATACGATAGACTAGAATTATAGTTATAGTAGAACGGAATACGATCTTTAATATTAACGCCGTAAAGCTCCTTTATAAATTTATTAACAGGTTACTTTATTTCGACGACGTCGAATATAATACTTTACGTCTCTATTTATAGAGTTCTATAGAATATAAAGTATTCTAGAAGACCTACAACGATATAGGGTACCTTGACTATACTAGAATTTATAAAAAACTAGTAGGTTACGTCTATATCTTTAATATATCTACTAAATTATATAAATATCTTAGATACTATCTATACTACTAGTTATACTAGACTCTTAAGTATTAATTTTATAGATTTTTATAACTTATTTATAATCCCGTAAAGTTATTTTATATTTTAATAATCGATTTTATTTTAATTTTACCGAAGGTTACTATAAAAAAGAACTATATAATATCCGTAACTAATAAATTTAATAAGATAGTTATATTAATACCTAGTTAAGTAATATAGGGAGATTTATAATAAATATATTATTTACTAACTCGTTTTCTTTTTCTAAATTAGGGGCTATTATCGGTAATTATTTTAAATAGAGACTATCGCTTTATCGGCTAGTTATAGAAGTAGATTATAACTAAATTTAAAATCGATATATTATATTCAACCGTATATTACCCCTAAATCGACGGGTAATTAGAAAAGTTAAATAAAATCGTCGAAATTACTCTATATTACTTTTTATTAACGGTAGATATTAATAAATAACCTATTATCCTATTATAATTTTCCGCTATATTAAATAATTCGACGAAGTATAATAATATATACTTAGTACTAATTTAAATTCTATATAACTTTAAAATTAAAGAGTTATTAAATTTATTAAATTTTAATAACTTTAAACTAGTAGATCTTAACGATATCGAAATACCGAATATAATAATATATAATATTACGGAGGAGCCGAATACCGAAGCCTTCTATTATATTAATTTTCTTAATACCGAAATATTAGAAGCCTTCCGTAGGAAGATTTTCTTTAAAACTTTCTTTATAATTTACTACTTTAAATATATCGATATTTAAAACGTTATTATATTCGCGTCGCTATATATAAAAGAATAATATAATATTTATTATCGACTTATCTTCTTTAAGGTTAGCGATATAGTATATTTATATCTATATTATAGATATTAAATAATAAATATTCTATCTCGTAAAATAAAATAATAATTCGTAGGACCGTTTAAAATCTTAGAACGAATTACTAGACTCGCGTACCGCTTATAATTACCGCCTACTATAATTATTCATAATATTATATCGGTAGTATATTTAGAGTTTATTATAATTCCTACTATTAATCTTTATAGAAAGTATCTCGAAGTACTACCGCCTATTATCGTTAATAACGAAGAGGAATAGGAAATAGAGTAGTTATTATAAAAATAATAATATCGATTTAGTAGGGTAAAGAATATAACTATATAATATTTAATATAATAGAAAAACTATAGGCCTAAAGACGATAAATAAATATTAATTAAATAATTATAATATATAAATACTCTAGTAGAGGAATACGAGAGTTTTTATAAATAATTAATAGGTATTTACTAAGGACGTACTAATAACTAGTCTTCGTTTATAATATTTTCTATTTAATAGAAATACCCTTTTACACTTTATATTAAAAGAATATTTTATATATATTTATTTCGTTCTAGCGGAAATACCTTTACTATAGTATACTATTAGGGCGATAGTTTTATTCTATTTAATAATAACTAATACGACTATACTAACTTTATTATACTAGGTTAGTTCTTTAATAACGAAGGTTACCTACTATATTAATTCGTTAAAGACGAATACCTAGCCAAGTAATTAATTAATTATTATTATTTTATAAAATATAACTTTATTAAGGCCCTATATATCTCTTTTTTAATAAATAAGATTTATTCCTCCTCTTTATTTTAAATTAAGTTTTATTAACTTTAAGGTTACTCTAAAAGTAGTAGAGTAATAATAATAATTTAAGAGGATTTATAATCGTTATTACTACGTAAATCTTTATACTAATAATCGATATATTTTAATATAGGGGGTAGAGAGACGCCGGGAGAGGTCGAGCGATAAAGATTTTTATAATAAATTCGGTACTAGGTTCGGTAAAGAGTTAAATATTTAAATAAATATATTTTTTTAATTATTTCTTAGAAATAGAGTTATATAGTTCTAATCTCGGATTTTATACTCGTAGTTTTAATAGGAGCGTAGGCCTCGTTAATATAAATATCGTTATCTTTAACTATACCTAGGTTTTCTATTAAATATTAGAGAGAAATATTATTATAGAGTAAAAATATACCGTCGGGATTTACCGTAACTATTATTATATAACTCGAATCCGAGATAACTAGAGTCTTTAAATAAGCGAAGAGTTTAGTTAAAATTTAATATTAAAATTTTAAAATATACCGAACGGGGCTAGACGAGAGTTATATATATTTATTTTCTCTTCTCTAATACTCTTAATCGTTAATATCTAGTCGTTACTACTCCTTTATATTATATTTTACGGGATATATATAACTCTCGATTACTAAAGTCTTATATTCGATTTATATATTATATTAACTAAGTCTTCGCTACGCCCCTCGGAGATATTTATTTATTAAATTTTATTAATTATTATTACCTAAATCCTCGAGTTAAAATAATTATAACGGATCGGTAGTACTATCTCTCTATAATTAATAATAAAAGACTAGATTTATATCTCGAAGTTATGTTACCCGAATAATATTATTATAGTATCTTTATCGGCGTAGTTAAATAGATATAATTATTAATCGAGGCGAGGTTAATACTCTTTTAATTTTATTCGCTAATTTTAATTTATTTTTATTATTTAAATTTACGCCTAGTTTTTTAATATTAGGTTTTTTTATTATAAATAATATATAATCCTTATCGACGCGCCTAGGAAAATAAATAAAAAACCCGAGCGATCGCGTAAATTTAAATAAATAATAAATTTAGAAATATTAAAAATCGTAATAATTAAGGGACTATCTTCGACTAAATTAATTAACCTAGAATTAAACTAGTAAAATAATTATCGCTTCGAGCGAGAGTCGTAAAAAGAGTAGTAGGAGTCGATAATAAAAAATAAAATAATAAAGAGATACTTAAGCGAAGAAAATAAAAAAGTAGAAATAAAGAATAATAAACGAGGTAGGACGGATAGAGTATTTTATATACTATATAATATATATTTAACTAAGCCGCTTAGTAATAGTATTTAAGAAGTATAAATAATAGTATATTATTAACGAAGGTAATTAAAGCCGGGTTTAAAGGAGCCTATTTAGATTTTAATATACTATATCTTTATACTACCCCTAGGCGCTTACCTCGTTTTAATTATAACTTAGGTACGGTTTAAGGTCGTTTACCCTCGGTTTATTTTAAAATAGCCGTAGCTCACCTTTAAGGCTAGAAGTAGAAGAGGGAAAAATGTTTCGTGATTATATCTAGAAGGGTATTGACGGAAAATTGAACTAAGACCTTTTGATAGAACTAGGTAGATACGGATACAATTCAAAAGCTATTTTGCCTCCGGCGGAGAATACTAGTACCTGCCTTCGACGGCCCTCCTTGATGCTACCTACTCTCTTCAATACATGGTTTTGTTATTCTCCTAGATACCTTCAGTAACAAGTGCACTGGGGCTATTCTAAGACACATGCAGACTAGCTGATCTATCTTGAATAAATGTTTAATACGAAACTTCTATTCCATAGCGTTCCTTCGTATCTATCTTAAGGTCAAATAAGGTATACCCTGACTCGACTGAAGCGTATCTGATCCGCTCTTTTTCTTCATAGCAGTGTCATGTCTTGTATGAGCTTGTACATTGTAACACGTAACGAACGTATTCGGCCGTTTGTGCATCATTCCAACTATTCGGCTAATGTTGTTGCTCGTACCGAGGCGACGACGGTTTGCTGTCGCCTGACTAAGGTAGTAGCGCCAAGCTGTTAGCGCTGCATTATGTCCCCAGCCACTCCCAGGTTCCTGTATAGGCATCGATCGAACGCATCATCGTCACCCTCACTCCATCATAATTCGCACCTCTATCATTCATTTCACACAGCAGTACACTGCATTCGTATACCAATATGAAAGCAGGACTGATTATAGCAGCTACCGGCCTGGCCGGCCTGGTCCATGGCGGTGTGCATACCTTGAAGCTTCAGAAAGTCCCGCTATCAGAGCAGCTCGAACATGCCGATATCACTACTCATGCGAAGTCCCTGTATAAGAAGTATGCCGGTCAGAAGTTCATGGGTGTCCGACCCGAACAGCACAAGGAAGAGATGTTCAAGGAAACCTCGATCCACTTGGATAAAGATGACCATCCCGTGCCCGTGTCAAACTTCCTGAACGCTCAATGTTTGTACTTTTCCCACTATCTAAAGACGCACAGGCTGATAGCTGCTAGATTTTTCCGAAATCGCGATCGGTACACCGCCTCAAACCTTCAAGGTCGTCCTCGACACAGGCTCTTCCAACCTCTGGGTCCCGTCGACAGAGTGTGGTTCCATCGCTTGCTATCTCCATACTAAGTACGACTCATCGGCGTCATCGACATACAAGAAGAACGGCTCAGATTTTGAGATCCGGTACGGCTCTGGTAGCTTGAGCGGTTTCATTTCGCAAGACACCCTTCAAATTGGTGACATCAAAATAAAGAACCAAGACTTTGCCGAGGCTACCCAAGAGCCCGGCCTCGCTTTTGCATTCGGGCGATTTGACGGCATCATGGGTCTTGGCTACGACACCATCAGTGTCAACAAAATTGTCCCGCCATTCTACAGCATGGTCAACCAAGGTCTCCTCGATGAGCCAGTTGTCTCTTTCTTCCTTAGCGATACGAACAATGAGGGCGACGAGTCCGAGGCTATGTTTGGCGGTATCAACAAGGCTCACTACACTGGCAAGATGACCAAGATCCCTTTGAGGCGCAAGGCCTACTGGGAGCTCGATCTTGATGCGATTACCTTCGGCGATGCTACAGCCGAGCTCGACAACACTGGCATCATCCTTGACACCGGAACGTCTTTGATTGCTCTCCCATCGACCTTGGCCGAACTTTTGTGGGTGGTCGCAGTCGTTGAATTGGATCGCATGTTGCTAACCTAGACTAGGAACAAGGAGATTGGTGCCAAGAAAGGTTACAACGGTCAGTACACCGTTGAGTGCGATAAGAGGGACTCGCTCCCCAATATGTCATTCACTTTGACCGGTCACAACTTCACCATTGGCCCATACGACTACATCCTCGAAGTCCAGGGCTCTTGCATCTCGTCCTTCTTCGGCATGGGTACGTAGCATGTGGCCGATGACTGAAATACTATGCTAATCTATCGTACAGACTTCCCCGAGCCAGTTGGTCCCTTGGCTATCCTCGGCGATGCGTTCTTGAGGAAGTGGTACTCTGTCTACGACCTTGGCACCGACAGTGTTGGCCTCGCCCTCGCCAAGTAGATATGGACCCAGAGCCGTGGGATGCAGTGAGTGCTGAGGACTGGTTTGGATATGTGGCTGTAGCTAAGATTGATTACTGGAGAAAGGAAGGAATAGCGGGCTGGCGAGGAGTACTAGGATTTTCTGTGCTTTGCTTATCCTCTGTATCGTATGTATTCGTATCCAATCGAATTCACAGCCATTGCATTCTGTTTAATTATCTTGGATCTGTGTCATCTCTTGACTCAAGGCGCAACGGGAATCCCGGTTTGTTGTGACTGCTTCCGTCGCTAGTGCGGCTGCCTAGCGCTGATCAGCGGGCCTAATAAATTACTTGGGTGCTGTGTATCTCGGCCCTTTGTTGAACTTCTAGTACTATCTAACAGTAAGACTTGCCAGACGATAAATAGCTCACTCAACCATGCTGCTTGCCAGAACTTGTCACGACCGATGCGCATCGGCCAACACATGGCAACTGCTCAACTTATCGAGCATCAGCTGAGCTGCTGTTGAAGCCTCAGCAGCTTCAGGGCACCAAAAGACCGTCCCGTGCAACACGGACTTCTACCTACTGCCAGCCTTCGAATAAATTTACCTGACTATATTCATATTTAGTCAACATGGCTCCAGAGGAGGAGCTTCACAAACGCGTTGGGCGAAAGTTTACCAAGAAGAGAAAGCCTCTTCGAGCGTCTTCAGTGCACTATCCTGAGAGACTCAAGAAAAGAGACGATGAACATGATGATGTTACGGCCGCCAAAGACAATGACCCGAAATACATGAGTCAGACCGTATTTGGCATGATAGCCGCGGCTGGATCCAAAGTCGATTTCCATTCACGCTTCGAGGAAGAAAGTAGCGATAGCGAGGAGGAGGACGAAGGCTCGAATGTCCCTTTTACTTTTGGGGAGCATGCTGCTGAAGTTCCATCCGAAGACAACGCGAATGAGGAGCTAGAGGCACCTGCTACAAGAGCAGACCCCGGGGGCAAGAGGGCGAGGACTGCAGAGCGAAGGGGCCTTCCTCCGTTGCCAAAATTGAAGTTGAGAACACCGATAGAAAAGAACTACATGTCTCAGAGTGTCAACCTATCACCAAAGCAGGGCTCGTCTCCGCGAGGAAGGGCCATAAGCGTCACACCACGAGATGCACCTGTGATGAGCAAGATGTTGGAGGCGCAGGCGGGAATGAGCCCATGTGAATTACCATTAGACACAAATTTTGACAACTCCGAAAGCCCTGCGGATTTGGAGGGTAAAGGAAGCCCTGTTAGTCTCGCGACCCGTCTTATGGAAATATTTGGGTTTGACAAACCTGAAGAGGTAGTATCGGGTATGTTCAAACATGCTATGATGCAAAGTCTCCACTAACTCATTGATAGAGTATCCTTGCTGGTTGATGGACATGGTCCTGCTTCAAGGCTATATGTATATCACTCAGAACCATATATGTTTTTACTCGTACCTAGCTAAAAAAGACGTGAGCTAGTCCCTTTATTGTGGAATTTGCACTTCAAAAGAGGCTTACATCGGCTCAGAATATCGTTGCAAAGTCCGGGCACCTCTCGAAGAAAGGCAAACAGAACCCGAAATACACTCGCTATTGGTTTACACTGAAGGGAGATGTACTGTCATACTACGCTGATCCGTCCAAGCCTTACTTTCGAAGTGGGAACATCGACCTGCGGTATGGTATCTCTGCTTCTCTAGCAGAGCCGAAAGAGAAAGGCAAGGATGTGAAAGAATTCTTCGTTGTCACTGACCAGCGACAATACCATTTCAGAGCAGACAGTATCACCAGCGCCAAGGAATGGGTCAAGTCTCTCCAGAAGGTCATCTTTCGGTCTCACAATGACGGTGACAGCGTCAAGGTTTCTCTTCCTATTGAAAACATTATTGACGTTGAAGAGAGTCCCATCATTGGTTTTGCCGACACATTGAAGATTAGAGTTGTTGACAGTGACGAGACATATGCTATTGACGAGGTGCGCAAATCCCCCCCTATGTACGCCGTCGCTAATTCGCAGACAGTACTTCTTCTCTTTCTTCAGCTTTGGCCAAGACGCCTTCAATGTCCTCCGTACAATGGTCGACGATACTGCTGCTCAAAAACTCCCCCAAGACTTTCTCTCGCCATCGCCGGCAGACGACGAGTGTCGGTCGAGAGATAATTCTAGGGTGACTAGGACGAGGAAACCATACATCCTCAGGGGTGACAGTTTTGTGGACCCAAGCGCCCCAGTACTTTCGGAGGCCGTGCGGGCTACCCTTGCACCCTTTTCGCCAATAGCTGGTGGCCAGGCTAGTCCCCGTGCAAGTGGCGATTGGGGAAGACGTAGTATGGACATCAGTCGCAAGAGTATGGATCTAAAGACTCGGGATTTCAGCCGTGCAAGCTTCGATCAAGTCAGAAGAAGTGCAAGCTCAAGCAGAAATAGGTTGAGCGAACGGCACAATGATATCCAAAAGCCCTCGCCAGCACCGCCAGGATCCACCGACTCCTTTGTCCATTCGATGGAAAACGGCACTGAATCTTCTTTGCCCGACCTCTCGAGCAATGGCACGCAGGCTTCTGGAAGTCAGATTCTGAATAGAAGTGATGTATTTCAATCTCCAACCATTCAGCGTATCCAGAAGTCTCCACCCCGTCAAAGCGAAAGGAAAAGGCAGTCGATAGATTCCGATCGTGCCGGATCGACAAATACTCATATCAAGGTTCGCCCCCCATCAAGGTCTCAGACTGATCAGAGTGCGAGAGAGAGTCAACACAATTCCGATTCGGGAAAAGTTGAACGGTCTTTTTCCCAGAACAACTCCGCACCTACGCTTCAGCAATTGGTCAAGGCAAGCGCATATCCCTTACAAAGGGCTGCTGGCTTTACCAAATATCTCCGATCAAGATCGAAGAGAATGAGTAATTTGCTAGCCACTGAATCCATGGGCTACGTTGAAAAGGTGTCTGGTATGTGGGCAGGCGGTCACAAACATTACGGCGAAGGAGAAGGAATGATGCCAGACGATAGACTCGAGGACCAAGAGGACGAAGATGATCTAGGTGGGCACGGTGACAGGTTCAGGGCTCACTTTGCACTACCAGATTCCGAGAAGCTGCGGGCAACATTCTTTGCACACTTCCATCGTGTGCTGCCCCTGTACGGCAAGATATACATCAGCGACCGGAGATTCTGCTTTAGGAGCCTCCTTCCGGGGACGAAAACGAAGATGGTATTGCCGCTTAAAGATATCGAGAATGTAGATAAAGAGAAAGGCTTTAGATTCGGTTATAGTGGGCTCGTCATTGTCATACGGGGCCACGAAGAGCTGTTCTTCGACTTTAATTCATCCGAGGTCCGCGACGATTGTGCGGTCACTCTCTTTCGGAGTCTTGTGTCCGTAGACCATCTCCACGAGTCTGGAATGCTGACTCAAGAGGATAAGGAAGGGGCTGAGGTAGCGAAAGATGAGTACCGGATGCTGCAGGTGGCCAGACAAGATGGCCACGATCTGCACCAACTTCAATTGCCAAAGTCAGCGGACGAGGTTGAGCTCGACCAAGATGCACCGCCAATCTCATTCGATGATCCTCGAGCGTCCATTCTCAATTTCAAGCCCACCGAGTCACTTCGGATAACGTGTCTGACAATTGGATCAAGAGGAGATGTCCAGCCTTATATCGCGCTCTGTAAAGGTCTACTGGCTGAGGGACATAAGCCCAAGATTGCTACACACGCGGAATTCGAGCCATGGGTGAGGAAACACGGCATAGACTTTGCGCTCGTGGACGGAGATCCAGCAGAGCTTATGAGAATCTGCGTCGCATATGGAATGTTCACTTACTCATTCCTCAAAGAGGCTACGGGCAAATTCCGAGGGTGGATTGACGAGCTTCTCAAGTCCTCATGGAAAGCATGTCAAGACACAGACATCCTCATCGAAAGTCCCAGCGCTATGGCAGGCATTCATATTGCAGAAGCACTTGGCGTTCCCTACTTTCGCGCCTTCACGATGCCATGGACACGCACTCGGGCCTATCCCCATGCGTTCGCCGTTCCAGACCATAAGATGGGTGGAGCATACAATTACATGTCCTACGTCGCGTTCGACTCCATTTTCTGGAAACTCACCGCTGGCCAGATTAACCGCTGGCGGAAGAAGGACCTTGGTCTACGTAGCACGAGCCTCGAAAAGCTGCAACCGAACAAAGTACCATTTCTTTACAACTTCAGCCCTTCAGTGGTGGTACCGCCACTAGACTACAGTGACTGGATCCGTGTCACTGGCTACTGGTTCCTTGACGAAGGCACAGATTGGACACCACCCGAGGAGCTCACAGATTTTATCGCCAAAGCAAGGGCAGATGATAAGAAGCTCGTCTACATTGGCTTCGGCTCAATAACAGTCCCAGACCCCGCCGCTTTGACCGCACTGGTAGTGGAGTCAGTTCTCAGAGCAGATGTCCGTTGCATCCTCTCGAAAGGCTGGTCAGATCGACTTGGCAACAAAGGACCTACTGCACCTGAGATCTCGCTACCCCCAGAGATACACCAAATTAAGTCTGCGCCACACGACTGGCTTTTCAAGCAGACCGACGCAGCTGCTCACCATGGAGGAGCTGGCACGACGGGTGCTAGTCTTAGAGCTGGGGTACCAACCGTCGTTAAGCCTTATTTCGGGGACCAATTCTTTTTTGGCTCTAGAGTTGAAGACCTCGGAGTAGGTGTTTACATGAAGAGGATGAATGTCAGTAGTTTTTCAAGAGCTCTGTGGAGAGCCACTCATGATGACCGGATGATTGTCAAGGCGAAGGTCTTGGGCGAGCAGATCCGGAAGGTAAGTACCCCATGCCCTCGCAATACTCTACTTGGGCTTACACCGGCTCTTGCGTAGGAAAACGGCGTAGCAACAGCCATTCAAGCCATCTACCGTGATCTTGAATATGCTAAAACACTCATCAAACACCAAAGCAAGGCTAGCGACGAAAATGCTGGCGATATTGCCGACGAAGAGAGCTGGACCTTCATTGGGGATGAGAGCGATCCAGAGCTAAGGAGACGTATTGTCGAATGGGAGCCTAGGAAGAGCTTCCAGATCGGAGAGAGAAGAGGAAGACATAGCATTGATTTGGGTGCTTGAAATTTCCTTCCATGGGGAAGTGAAGATGGAAGTGAGATCAGCATGTGTGGTTTCATGAGTGGCATTGGGCATGATTTCTTATACCTTGATCGCACTTTAAGCGTGGAGTTCTGGTCCTGGACAACACTCCAGGTAATCTGCTCTTGTTAGAGAGCATGATACCACGGATAGACGCATTTGATTGGTGATTTTTCAACTAGCATAGTATTTCTCAATCGATTATGGAAATGGTCAATCCCAAATGAGGATTTACAACATTCTAGATCAACCTATGAGTCAAAGTGTATCTCCACTAAGGCTGCATTATCATGGCCTTTGATACCACACATCTTCCAGTGGAGGTAATGAATTTTTGATATTCATGCATATATCTTTGAGTGAGGGTGTATCTGAAGAATCTCGCTCGTATCATGCATGCTGCAGTAGACCGCCAGATATGCCCTATGGGTATCCCAAATCAACGTGCTCTTGCCAAAGTCATGCCCCGCAGACACCACTAAAATATGTACAAGCCGAAAGATTTACGTTGAAGAGACCCAAGATCCAAGATCCAAGATTCAACGCCGAGACCCAAGACATGTGAGCTGGTCGTTCAACCTTCTCCCTGATCTTCACTGCCCGCTTTCTGAAGCTCTTCCTCAAAGTCTTCTTCGTCGAAGTCATCCCACCCATCCCCTTCCTCCTGTTTCTCCTCATCCTCCCCATTCGCGTCCCCATTCACGCCTTTGTCGTCTTCAGAGTCGACATTCGTCGTCTGGCTTAGCGAAGTCAACCCATTGCCAACAACCTGTTTCTTCTTTGGCTTTCTGGCTGATGAGTCGTCACTCTCGCCTCCACTATCAACATCATCTCTCACCCTCTTCTTGCCTCGCATGCTGATCTTAGAGCTAGTAGAGCTATCCATACTGACCACACTCTCACCGTCGCTATCACCCTCACTGTTAAGCTCGTTCAGAAAGTCCTCCATCTCATCGTTCATATCGCCCCAAACCCCCTCAGTGCCCCCAACAGGACTAGTAGGATCAAGTTCGGGTATGTCGCCTTCGGATTCGGTGTCGCCGGCTTCGCTGCTCGGTGGATTGATGGTCAATGATGGGGTGGAAGGTTTCTTGCTAGTAGTGCTGTCGATTTCCTCGCCGCTTTCAGAGGCGGCGGGAGACTCACTCTCGCTGAGGATATCATCGTCGTCATCTACATGACCACTTCTCCCTTCTTCAACGTCTAGGAGATAAGATGTTTCGTCCTTCTTCTCCCAGCTGCCGACTGAGTCGGTGAGCCATTGCGGGTTGACGATCTTTATCCTTCCTTTTCCGCGCTTGAGCGCTTTCCGAACTTTCAGCGTTCGATTTCTTGCCGCAACGACGTGCGTCGTCGATCTAGTGATATTATCTTCGATTCGAGCGCCAAAGCTTTTGGCAAGGATGGCGATGTCAGTGCTGCCGATATCGAGACCCAAGGGGACCAGACCAGAAAAGACAATGACGGCACCAGCGAGGACCCTTACTTTGACTGCTGGTAAAACGTTTTTGATATCCGGTACGAGATCTAGCTCCGATTTTTCGCTGGGAAACTTTCGCTTTTGCCCACCGCGAAGCTCTCCAAGGCGACCGCCTCGTACGCTGGCCAATCGGTTGTCGTAAACGGTGTAGAACTCGGTGTGCACTTTTCGAAGAGAGTCTTCAAGTATGTAGAGCTCACGATCGTGATCTTGAAGTAGGTTGTGCTTGGGCTTCTCTGAACCGCTAGAATCGTCCGAGGCGGGTGAAGAGTTGCCCGTGTCAGCCTCCTCCTTGGCTGTGACAGCTTCGCCAGCGGCGTCCTCTGCTTCCAATTGGAGCTGCTTTTGAAGCAGGGGGCGCTCTTTGAGTTGTTCTGCTACTACTTCCTCCTTTGAACTTGTTTGCGCTTGTCGAATAGTAGCATCGTCGCTGCCACCCATAGCAACGAGCTGCTCTAATGGGGATGCATTGCTAGTGACCGGAGATTCAGGCTCTTCTGCAGAGACCTCATCAGAAAGCTGCTCCGTGTTTCCATTGGTCTTGGGCTCGGGCTCTGCTTTAGTAGCTCCTTCTGCAAGATCTTCGTTGGGCTTTGGGGCGGCGATGGCTGCAACTTTGTGGGATGGGCGCGGCCCTTGTTTTTTGGGCAGGAAACTCGAGTTGATGTCTCCAATACCAACGAAGAAGTCATAAGGGGTGACTTTGATGAGATTTGGGCTCCATTTCCACACGTCTCCTCTGTCGTCAATAATTACGACCATTTTGGTGTCCACTGGAAAGAGGCGCTGCAAATTTTTCGCCGTCATGCTTCCACTCTCGTCTCGACTCAGTATCCTGTCGCCAAAGATCTTGTGCTGAGGGTCGATGATCCCAGCAACATTCTTCGCGTATGCCCTGGTACCCATTGTGTAGATATGGCACTCATATATCTGCGAGACGTTCTCTAAGAACTCTTCTAGGTTTGGCCGAAGCTTGATATAGTACCAACACCCTTTGTGGTCAGGTCCGTCATCTTTCAGCAAGAAGGCCTGAACGTCCTTGACGGCATTGTGGTTGGGATTGTCCACATCCTTTTGCCAGTCTGCCACAGTCGGATCCACCGTTGCATGTATGATTGTCTGATCTAGATCGACGACTAACGATAACTTCTTGGAGGCTAGAAGCCGTCGTTTTGCTTCATCGTCTGCTTTTGCTGCTTCGTCTTGGCTTATTGTGAGAGAGACCTTATCGTGGACCATGTTTATTGTTGCGCGGGTGGAGTCTAGCTGTTCGGTGTTGTATGTAGATCTGAAGGGGATGATTGTTAGTATGTACACTCAATAGGCTTCGTGCGTGGATGTTTGGAGAACTTACTCGCTCATGTCTTTGCCACAATTGACACACATCCCGCCGAATTGAACATTGTGAGCACATGGTTCCTCAATCTCAACTATTTCTACACTGTATCATGGGTTAGCAGAACGTAATTTGCGCTTAGTGGAGGAATACTTGCTTTGAACTTGATATCACGTCGCCTTTCCTGATCTTCCAGGACGCAAGCTTGCCCTCGACAGAGCTTTCAAAACGGGTCGGGAATGTTTTCTCGACCTGAACATCAGTGCCCCAACCGTCATCTTCTGTCACCGTAGTCTTATAGAAGTAAGAGAACAGCGGTGCGAACCTCTCGACATTGTCGTTTGGTTGCTTCAGAAGCTCCGTGACTGTGATTGGGTAGTGAAGGCTTGCTGGAAATCGAAGCAGCATTTGTATAGCGCGCTGGTGGTTAGGAGCTAGGAGCTCTCATAGACATGGAAAATGAATATATGGCCGATTTCTCATGGTTTTAGCCGGGGGGGAATTGTCGCGTGCTTAGGTCGAATGAAGTAGAGATGAGAATTCTTGTTGGGAGGTGCGCGCAGAAGGGTTGTGTGCTGAATAGGTAGCAATGGCAGTGGTTGTAGATTGAAACTGTTGACTTGTTTGACTTTTAGGTGTTAACCGTTTCTGCGGAGGTAGGCTCTGGCATTTACTAGCGGCTTTTGATTTTCTGGTACTGGTAGGGCAAAACTTTGGGGGGAATTAATTGCTTATTATATTGGCAGCCCGGAAATGATCGTCACAGGGATTCTCCGCAAACGGGGCGATCAGATATTTCCCTCTCTTGTGATATGAACTTGATGACTTCCATTTCGAGAACGATCTACCAAACTCCTTACAATGAAGAAGTTTGACGTACGAAGGTGCCTCTGCTCGGTGCTTTGGTAGAGCACACCATCACCGAGTCGGGGAAAGCTAGACCTACACGTCGCACTCAACAGTGAGTATCATTGCTAGGGGTGGGCAGCAGATAAGAAAATGAAGATTACTGCGATCATGGGCTCCTTATATCTTCAACTTGCAGGTATCCTCGATGACTCACGTGACTGGCCTCAGGACTGATATATTGAGTCATATCTATTACGCATTCCCGCGTGTGGAATCATGATATGGAGGGTTCAGCCGTTGGGCAGGCCTTTCCTATTGCCATCTCCATCCTCTCCTGACTCAGACTTCTCTTTTCTCTTCATTGTGACGTCCCAGTTGTACACCCTTGCAGTTGCGACTTCTAGAGTCTGCAGAGGTTGTTAGTCATCAGAGCTGTCATGACTGGAAATAGTCATCTTACAGTAATCTGTTCTCTCAAGAAGTCTAGGTCCTCCTCGCAATTAGCCAGCGTCTGTTGCGCACCGGACAGCTTCCCCTCAAGCAGCGTTTCCGCTTCCTCGATTGGGTACGATAGCATCACGTTCGCGCCCAGCCACAAGTAGACTTCATTCGTAGGTGGAACAAGCGCTTTAGCGTAGAGTGTATCGTTGAGCTCGAAAGTGGCCTCGATGGGGTCTGAGTCAGGCTGGATATAGATAATTTCAGTGATTTGACCAACAAAAATTTCATATTCGTCGAGTGACGAACCTTCCGTGTCTTGAGAAATTGAACGGTCTCTAGAGTCTTCTGTATGTCCGGGATCTTCTCATCCAGGCCTCCTCTCCGCCTTTGTGTATTGACTTCCATGAACTGGTATTTTCTGCGTACAAGGATTAGCGTCGTGTTCTTCCGTGCCTCTGGCTTCTGCATACGATATCATCTCCTGGAAGCTCTTCATCGTTCCATCCACCTCGGCCCTTGAAGAGACATAGTCTTCGACCTTATCCACGAAGGGCGCATAGGGTATGCCTCGAGGATTTGTTGCTGCATCTTTGCTGTTTTACGTTAGCACTTCGTCGCCGAGCTGAACAATAAATTATAGATTGAGATAACTAGCCTTTGCGCCTTGTTTGACATCTCCTTCAACTCCAGATTGGACAACTGTCGGAAGTTTTGTGAAGCTTTCGATTCACAGCAGCCGCGAACCTTGGTAGCCTCGCGCTAATGCACGCCGCAGATCGTCGTTCGACACTACCAATTTGTCAATTTTTTTGCATTCTCTCCCTATGCGGCTCATTTTCGCCAGTGATGCTCCTCCGCCCTAGGAAGCCATGTTGCCTTTCCAACCCGATACTTCTTCACCGCTGCATCTCGCCCAAACTGTTATACCACCAACTTCGCGCCTACAGCTCTCCACAACCCAGACTATACAAAGATACACCGAAAGCTGAACCTCACAATGATCCTTCCAAGACCAGATCTCATATTGCGCGCAAATCACAATCCTCATCCACAGTCCCCCTTCAAGGCGTCCTTCCCAACAAAACAACCTCCGACCCCCTAAACCCCCCCTCAACAACCCAACCACCACTCCTTTCCCTCCCCTCTCGCCCCCCGAACCTCCCAGTCTACAAATACTACTTCCGCCTCGGCAAAGCATACGCCCAGTTCTACAAAATCGGTCTCAAAGCCATCTACACAAACTGGAAAACCGCACGCGCCCTTCCCAATGGCGTATACAAAGCATCACAAGATCAAATGCGTGCTGCAGTGTACGCAGGGACACTCTCGCGTGCAGACTTCCAATTAATACGACGTGCAAAGAACGACGTACACAAACTCCCACTATTCATCCTCGTCTGGCTCGTCTGCGGAGAATTCACACCACTAGTCGTCATCTTTGTCTCGGGCCTCGTCCCCCGCATAATCTGGATCCCTAAACAAGTTCAAGGCGCTCGCGAAAAAGCCGAAGCACGGCGTCATCTCGCTCGCCAAGATAGCACAGTACACTTCCCCGGCCCCATATCTTTCGAGATTATAGATCAAATGGACCAACCCCGCCGGACGAATACGTTCCACTATTACGGGCGCTCGCTGGGCTTGTATCCGGCTTGGTGGGATCGTCTGCCGGGGGCTTTTGATCCGACACGGGTGATTAGGGAGAGGGTGAAGCAGCGCGTTGAGTATCTGGAGGTTGATAATTTCGCTGTTGCGAGGGACGGGGGCGTGGAGAGGTTGGAGGGGCAGGAGGTGGTTTGGGCTTGTGAGGATCGGGGCATTGATGTGTTGGGGAAGGGGCAGAGACAGTTGAGGAGCGATTTGAAGGCTTGGATGGAGGCGAGGTGGCAGAGTGAGGAGGGACAATGAGGGGATAAGAGTAGCGATCATGAATGCTGTATACTGTTGGTGAAGATTGGGGAACGGTATAGACTATTGTACATGGAAGCATTTTTGTGGAAAAGGTTATTCAACTCACATGAGGTTAGATCTAGCATCCCACTGTGTTCGTATTACCCTGCATGAGTTGCTGTTTGGAAAAGCGATTGAATTCTATCTCTTATATGTACAATCAGTGGTATCTATGCACATGTAAAACGTAAAAATGTACTAATCTTCCAATCAGAAGATAACAGCCAATGCAACGCTTGATTCTCCATCAAGAATCTGCCAGCTGCAAGGCGCAACCAATTAGAACATATGGGCTTCCTGGCCAAGACCGTCCCAGGAATTCATGGACAGCGATGGTCAGTGCAGGGTCTTCTCGGGAGATCTTAAAACAAAGCATTGCATCATGGACGGTACTTTGCGAGCTGCGCAAGCATATCCGAAACGTTCTGTTGCCCTCCTGGGCCTGGTTGGGAGTACTGAGGCGGCATACCCTGCATGTTCTGCTGCGGTCCGGGCCCAGGCTGTTGGCACTGAGGCGGCATACCTTGAGGCGGCATACTCTGATAAGGTGGTCTCCCTCCAAGGTTGCCATACTGAGGTGGATTATGTGCATAGCTTTGGCTAGGTGCAGGTGAAGGGTACGGGTCATGTTGTTGTTGGGGTGGTGGTGCAGCACTGTACTGATATCCCTGCTGTGGTGGCTGCTGGCGGGCAACGCTGCTCAACAGAGATGCCAGATCTTGATGCGGGGGTTGAGCTGCTTGCTGCGGTGGTGGAGGATGCTGAGGATACGAAGGTGTTTGAGGCGCCTGGGGGGTTTGAGACATACCACCTAGGAGTTTCTGAAGCGCAGGTCCATCCAGGGAGGTAATCAGACTTGACAGATTTGTAGGCGCACCGCCTTGCTGAGGCTGCTGTTGTGGCAGCATATGTTGTGGCGGCATATTTTGTGGTGGGGGTTGCTGAGAATACTGCGGCGGCATCTGTTGGGGTTGACGAGCATACTGTGGTGGCCCGTATGCTGGAGCTGGGGGATACTGTGCGGGTGCTGGCGTTGGCGCGGGTGCCATGTGAGTTGACTTGGCTCTGAAAACAATTTCTGCAGCGATGTTCGCGTCAAGATCTTCATACTCTGCAGCAATGTCAGTGTGAGGCGCATAGAAAGTACAATTGCTATTCCTACCGTCAAATCGCACATTTTCGACCCCTGAGCTGCGGTTATAGACTTGCAGTGGGATCTTGCCGGTGTTCTGCGACTTTTGAAAGATCTTCACTACCGCTTGAACACCCTCAACGATCTGCCTCTTGACGACTGCCGCTAGAGACACACGAGGTAGCTGAAGCACATCGCAACGTAGACCACGGCCGCGGAACGACTGCTGAATGTATCCGACAAAGGTCCTAGGTGCAAACTTTAGCGGTGATTCTAGGGGAACATTATTGCTTACGCACCTGTCCACCTCATCGACAAGAATGATCTGAACATCAGGCACGTCTCGTGGATTTCTTCTCATAATCGGCAAGCTGGTCTCGTCGTCCGGTACCGCCATAGCTCGTGGGCTACGGCTCCTAAGTTGCCGATTCCTATTTTGGGGCGACCTAGATCGACCTCGATAATACCTAGCAGGGCTTCTCTCACGTCCTCTGAAATCGTCTCGTCCACGAAATCCTCTGGGAGAGGGAGATCGTACTGGGCGATACTCGTCTCTACCCTGGCGTCCAAAGCTAGCGGGAACTGCGTTTCTGTCGAACCGCTCTCCGCCTGAGAATGGATTTGCTCCACGTGCTGAACCACCTCTTCCATAATCCGGCGAACGAGATCTCCGAATGTATCCTGCTCTTAGACTATCGCCCGCGGCTGTGGCAGCTGCGTTACGAGAGTTCTTCTGGGGTTTGGAGACTTCGAGATCTTATAGATAGTCAGTACCTGAGCCAACTTTTCAGGTACGGTCTTCCTTACGGATTTTTCTCCCCTGAATCTCGGTCCCTTCCTCGTTCTGCATTGCTTGGAAGCAAGACTCAGCGTTATGGTACTGAACAAAGCCATACGCGCTCTTCATTGATATCTGAGCTAGCTTGCCATACTTCCGGAAGACATAGAAGATATCTCGCTTTGAAACCTTTTCGGTGAAGAGATTGCCTGTTCCTGCGATTAGTCTGGTTACATAATGGAAGGAATCTGCGGTGAGGCTAACCAACAAAGAGTCTAGACCCTTGTGGAAACCTATCCCACGTGCCCTCCGAGACATATATCGCCTCGTCTTGCAGAAATTGCTCGTATGACCTCTCGATATCGGGTCTCCTAGAATACTGATCTTCACCATCGTATGGTTCGGGAGCCTGTCTTCCTCCATTTCTCCTTTGATTCTCTTTCTGGAAAAAATGTTGCGTTTGAGGACTACGTTGTGGCTGATTGACAGTGGGCATGGGTTGCTGAAAAGTTGCAAGAGGTGGAGGAGGCATGCCATTGGGAGCAACGCCATTGTTGTGAATGTAGCCTTGGGTGGGTCGTTGTGGGTTATTTGACTGCACATTGTACGAAGTAGGAGCGTTGGAGCCTTGAACAGGCGGTTTGTGGTAAGATCGAATATCTTCTCCAGGTGTATAGTTGGGATGAATTGCAGGCTTCTCTTGAGGTGGGGGCCGTGCAGGGAGGCCAGCTGGCATGGGAAGAGTTGCGATGGGAGTTTGAAGGCTGCTGGGACTGAGTGGATTGGGAGTCCTTGAGGAAGAAGTGGTGGAAATCGAAGCGATGTTCTCTGCTGGGGGAGCAGTGGAAGATGAGGGGGTTAAAATGTCCAACAATGCCTGATAGTTCACACCTTCGCTCTTTACATCTGGCTCCAATTTTGGGGCAAGTATAATAGAAACCGGACCGGGTCGCGGAGAAATTGCATTACGACTCTGAGTCACGAAAGCATCTTGGGGGTTATCGAATATATTGGCAGTGTCTCGGTTAATCGAACTTGAGACCTGATTTTGGTCGGAAGGCAATGGCGTTGGGTTGTTCTTCGCAGGAGCAGAAAATTTCTCATAAGAGCTGACAGAAGCAGGAAGCTCAGAGTCAGACTGGTTCATGTGATTTTGAGAGTCATCAGCTCCCTCCTGTTTTATCCGAGTCTCGAAGTCGGTAGTCAGAGGATGATTATGATTATCTTGCCCCTCACGACCTCCATCGAAGCTCCCATCAGTTCTATTGGTTGTACCTCTGGTATTACGATCAGTGTTCATTGAGTCTGGCGGAACAATATCCGAGTAGTACTGCTGGACGATACTATCACTCGCCATTGCACGCTGGGAGGCAGCTGGCTGGGCCATATGGGTGGACATGAGATTGAAATGGGGATCAATCTGATTCTGAAGCACGGGTATGTTTTGTGGCTCTGGGATATGTAGTGGGCGAGGACTTGCTGGGCTTAGAGTCTTTCCTCGAAAATGGGTCGCTTCCGCTGGAGGACTTGAAGTCATTGACGGAACGATGAGGACGTAGCGGAAGAAAGTGTTTGTGATCACACGGGAAAGGCTGAATAGAGCGAATCTAGCTAGGTAAGTGGAAAGAAGGAGGACGCGAGCATGGTATGATCTAGGAGCGAATGTGGCCTTTGCAGCAGTATGCCCTCTAGCTATTCTCTAGAAAGCGCGGTGTGAGAGTGGTGTTGTAGAGAAAGCTGGTGGTGATCTGCAGGAAATCTTCACTGGCTAAGATATTGTGCTAGTAGCGTGCCAAGCCGGCTATATTCACCTGAAGCTCCGATTGATATGACACCTCGTCGCAATTTACAATGAAGCATGCTACGCAATCTGTTTACCTGGAGAAGCTGGGGCATACAAAGAGCAACTTGTCAGCTTCCCGCTGTGCAGGGAAGATGCGTTTCCATTCCAGCGAGCCAATCTGAGGAACATTCGGAAGAAGACCATAGAGAGGCGAAAACTTGGCTTTCAAGGTTCAATGTCAACATGATCCCAAAGAACATCTGCGAGGTCACTTTCAGCAGATCATCTGGACCAGGTGGACAGAATGTGAATAAGTCAGACGAGAGGCTCCTACAATTATCCCCGTGATTAACGCTGAGTAGAGTGAACTCCAAAGCAACTCTTCGCATTCATACCAAGGACTTCCTACACATGGTCCCTAAGATACTACATCCTGAGATAGAGGGGTCTAGATATTATGCCGAAAACTCGAAGTCGCTGGTCATCCAGGGAGACGGTAGCCGAAGTCGAACGGACAACACGCAGGAATGCTACAAGAAGCTACACGCCCTGATTGTGGCCGCTGGAAGAAGCACTGTCAGAGGAGAGACTTCACAAGCACAGGTTGAGAGAGTGAAAAGCCTGTATGTTATCCGAGGGGCTATCTCATAGCTATCATGGCATCCCCAGCTGACGCCCTCGTCATGCAGACGGCACAAGGAGAACGAAATGCGACTGCGTGGAAAGAAGACGCATGGAAACAAGAAAGCTGCACGCAGGGGCTTCTCGAAGGGCTCAAGCTATTGAAAGCGCCTTAGACTTTTTCTCGGGGCTCTGCAAGAAGAGATGGGACTCGCTCGACGACTTATGTAGAGCCTATCCTCTCGCTTGCTCGGAGAGTCTCTGAAGCCCTTGCACATGAAGCTTGTCCAGAAGACTGGCGACCGCTGTACCCCTCCCTGACGGGGCCCGCTCTGTGTCTGCTTGAAATTGGCTCCACACCTTTCGCAACGTCATTACTATGGCCTTGTGTACATCCGGATCAAGATCTCCAACATCGAGATACGGTAGCATCCACTCGATCACCCTCTGTCCAAGATTACTTCGAATTTGCGGTGGAAATAGCTCCAGTGTCTTGAAAGATTTGTTTATTCGGTCCAGACACAGACCGAACGTGGTGGGAAACCCTGCTGATGTGGCATCGACGCCTATGACTGGCTGTTGGATCCATCGAATAAGTGTCTCAGGGCTGTTTGGTGCCAAAGACTGTAGACTGTCCATGACGTGCTGCAAAATCTTGTACGCACAAAGGAGATCGAAGAACTCAGCGAACATATCGAAGAAGTCTTGGCAGATCTTGTTGTTCGTCTTCAATTGCTTCATAGCGGCATCAAAAATAGCCATCGGTATAGCTCCTGACAAAGCTGGACTTGCGCTCAGCTTCTTCAACGTTTCTTGATCCACACCATGGCTAGGCTGATGGTCCGGAGTGACGTCCTCGGCAGTAATTGCAGGAAGCACAATCATGTCGCCCTCAATCTCTTCCACTGTCTCCCCACTCTTCACCTCCTCTTCTTGACCAAGCCCCAAGATCCACCGCCTCCCCACGATCTTAGCAATATAAATCATCTCCAACCTCGCATACTCCACCCACAATCTACCATCTGTCTTGCAGAACCTCAAACCCCTCTGCATGTAGCTTCTTGCCTCCGTCATGTCCCCTCGCTCTTCCATAGTGTAATTCGCAGCATATATCCAGAGCTCCGCTTTCGCAGGATGTAATCGCAGCACACTCGTCAAGATCTGCGAGACCTTCTTATTCGACTTCTGCTTCCTTGCAAATCCTAGGTATTGCATCCAAAGCCCAATATCACCATGAAACTTCCTCGTTGCGCGGTCGAGAACGAAGAAGATCCTGCGCTGGCCGGTGTAGTTGCTGCTTTTGACTCCTAATCTCTTGGCTCGTTTCCGCCGTAGCGATTCCATATTCATCTCATACTCAGCATAGCGGACGTAGTCTGAAGGTTGGGAACCTCGGGCATTGAGGATGTGTTCAAAGTCAGAGCGTTTTTTGGCGATAGAATTGATCTCTTCTTTGCTGAAGATCTTTTTGTGGGCGAGCTCTTGAAGTTCGGGGACGCTTTGCTCGAGGTAGAAGCGTGCTTTGTCGCTTGCTCCAGCCATGATTGCTTTCGTCAGCTCCTCCCTGCTGTTGCTAAGATAATTCTACTAGCGAAAAAATGTTTTGCTTATCGATTATGCTAGTTGCATGTTGCCGTTAGATATCTATCAAAGACAAGGCGCTAAGCTTCAACAATTAGCGTGTGCAAAACGCTGTGGAATCCTTGGCATTCTTCCCCCCAATTTTCCCCCACTACAGCTGTACTACCCAGTACCAGCTCTATAAATTACTCTTCTAATTAACTAACCTTACATGAGTAGAGAGCTCTGTTCAAGGCGATTCTAATGCCGTAGGAATCAGCTTAATCGAATAGATAGGATCGGAGATATCAGGGGTTAAAAATTTGGCTTAGGCCCTACCAAACCGCGTAAGCCTACTAGAACTACCTTACCTATATTTCAAGCCTTATAACTCAACGAATACTTTCTTAATTTATTTAATTTCTAGGGCATTAGAATCGCCTCAAGCTATAGCTGTGGTGGGGGAATAATGGGGGGGGGGAATGCCAAGGATTCCTAAAAGCCTCACCAAAATTGACCGATTTTTCTTCCATGTGCGGGAATATCTCGATTCGGCTCTCGCTGCGTGTACATCAATGCCAACACACCCCATATTTTATCCGTCTGGTATGACCATGCATGTTTTCATGCTTACTAAAAGTATCCGCGTCGGCTTCAGTTGCCACTCTTCAAACAGCATCACCTCCACCCGTCCCTACAGAAAAGGACAGACTCTACGTTGGAGTCCCCAGCTAAGTGCGAATATGCGTACTTTATCAATGTTCACATGGATGCTATAACGCTTCTTGAGACTTGGCAAGGTCCTCCCTCGCTACCACCATGAGAAAACTACTTTGTCGAAGGCAAGATCTTCTCCTTTTCCAACTCATCGAAGCACTCGGTCAAAGCGTCCCATGAATCGATGTATCCAGTCCAGCCAAGCTTCCCCGCCCTGCTCATGACAACATTGTAATTTCTGCCCAGGACGAATCCTAAATAGCCCCATGCGGCCTTCTCAAATGCATCCTTCTCCAGTCCATGCCCAGCTTGTAATTCGTTCCAGGCTTTCTGCACGTCCTCGCGTTGGCTCCACTTGATCAAGTCGATCTTCTGCTGCACCTCGTACTGCCTGGTGTTTCCCAAGCTCCGCCGCCATGTTAAGCGATCGGCGGCTTTTCGGCTTGCTTCATCACACTCTCTGAGTCTGGGACGTTGACTCGGAAACGATTGCGTGGGATGTGACAGTGGACGCGCTTGGCCAGCTTGGGCCACATGTTCTGCCAGGACTCTGTATAACCGTTGACAGCGTTGAAGACTTGGTTGTTGCACTTGGGCTCGAGAGCTGCCCAAAGATTGAGCTGAGCATGAAGGCGAGAATAGGTGATCGAAGAGGATGTAGAAGGCTTCGCTACCAGGGAACATGAGATTGCCGTGTATTTCCTTTGAAATGGCGGCGTAGAGCCCTAATGAGGTGGCAAGGTTCATGAAGTTACCCTTGGCGACGCCGATAACGTCATTGGGATATGTGACAATCCAGTCTCAGGTTGCCTTCTTCCCCGCTTCTGCGAGTATTCTCTGCTTATGGTAGTAGAAGTTTGGTGGGCGGCCCTCGCCCTCAATCCATGGATCTGACTCTCCCATTGGCTTTTTTGGGCAGCCGAGGTGCAAATCGTACCGTTTAGCACCTGTTGTGAGGATAGTGCGCTTGATTCTCTTGGATGCACCAGTAATGTCAAGGGCTTCGAGGAAAGTTTTCAACATGGCGCCGTTGACGTCCCAACTCTCTTGCTCGGAGTCTTTTTGCAGGTAGGTGGCGAAGAAGACGTATTCGGCTTCGACATCCTTCAACTGCTTCGCTATCTCCTTTGCATCTCCTGTGAGATCAATTGTATCGTGTGTGACATTGAACGGATGTTCCTCCTTCTGACTCCGTGATAATACGTGCACCGTTTCCCACTGCTTTGAATCTTTGCCGAGGGCGTGCACAATCTCGCGACCTAGAATGCCTGAAAGGATTGCTTGTCAGTTCTTGTTCATAAATACGCTAGGCCAGGAAACAGCTTACCTGTGGCACCAGTGACGATTGCTGAAGGCATCTTTGTGAATTAAAGGGCAGTCGTTGATATGAAAGTTGAATGAGCCCATGACTATGGAAACACTCGGATACAACGTAATCATGACGGAGCCAGTGTTCTGGAACCAGACTGGAATAGCTGACGAATCCGAGCCAATCATAGCGTGCTAAGATTGAGCTTTCTCCACGGTTTTCCCGAAGCCTCTCCGAATCTCTGGATGTAACAACCGAAGTCAAAACATCAGACGATTAAGGAGAAAATTAGCCAGAGGAGAATTCGAAGGCTGACTCAGGATCCTACCCGACGATTTCCTTTCCGTAGCCTCTTGCAATTGGCTCCAATTGGGCCAAAGCGCTCAATGTAGTAATCATAATCGAGAGCATGGTGCATTGATTCCTGGTCTACGCAAGAGCAATGACCCAGGAGACACATCAGTCGAAGAGCATAAACAGAACTAAGAAGGGCTCCAAGGATCGAGAAAATCAGAATAACAGAAAACCAGAAAACCAGGAAAACCTCTCCAAGAGTAGTACAATTTCTTGGTTACGACCCAGAGGCCTTCACGGTCATCAAACCAGGGAGAGCTTTGCTTGGGGTAAGCCTAGTTTCGTCTCCAGCTAACACAGACTCAGGGTTTTTGTGTGCATAGCGAGCTGCGAAAAGAACATGATTGCAATATGGGGCCAGGGCGAGCCTCCAAAAGTCTGGCGTCGAGATAGAGAGCTCTCAAGTGCAGATCAAATCAATCTGATGAATGTAAACTTCAAATTTGAATACGTATGTAAGCCTGGAGAGAGTAGCCTCATCGTGGGTTCAGAGTGGTTTTCGTCTCCGGATGGAATGAGAGCCAAATGACATTGTATCGTCGAAGGAGCCCAATTTCTTATCCGTAATGAATGCATGACTTAGATGTGAAGAGATGGACAGGTTTTTGTAGAAAAGAGCTGGATGTGGGTTCGTAGAATACACCTCTGACTTCGTAGGGATGCCCTATTTGCCTTTGCACCTCGTAGTATGCTATTACCGACGCGCCTTCATAACACACGTCTGCGTTCGTCGAATCATTGCTTTCGTGACGAGAATTGGTCCTTGATCTCTTCCATGAAGTGATCCAGCAAGTTTTTATCATGCTCTGCATATTGCATGCCTGTCAGCTTAGCCAATATCCTGCGGCAAATACCACTGACTGTGTTTGGCTATTTTGGTCCCTCCCATTTCTTCAAGATCGGGCCCATGGCGAAATTGCCGTACTCTCCGGTGCACGTTATGCACAGCTCGGTGGAAGGCAGGGCTTGAAAGCAGCTATAGATAATACGTGAGCGTGTATAGTTACTGTAAGGGATGGCTTAGCTTACTCGACTTGTCAACCAGGCCTGGAGTCGTGGTCAGCTGAGATTAGATGTTCCTAGACATTTTAGATAGCTTGCCTCGAAAATCCTTAACCACACTGGGGACACCATCTTAGATACCAGGGCACCATCGAAAAGATAAATACCCGACACGTGTGGTCACGCAGTCCCCTGAAGCTGAGAAAGGAAAACGCAGTTCGATCAGACGACACGGGGAAGGTTGTTATGTTGTAGACTAGATGATGATGAAGCAAAGGATGTGGCGTTTTTGATTCCGCGCTTTCTATTTTGGGAAAGAGTCACAGAGCCTCATGAAAGTATTAATATACATCGCCTCCTGCCTGGCGCTCTTATAATAACCTGGCCTTGCCTTGCTATTAATGTCAACACCCCTAAGTAGTAAAAATCTTCGAAGTGCACTGCGGTCTAGCACGACAAAAGTCATCGCTCCTCCCTTGCTTTGCACCTCTGGTCAGCACGGTCTCACCTCTATCTTGCAAGGTTGCCAGGATACAACCAGTCTAGTTGCTGAAATCAATATCTATCTGATTATCTGGTTCGTGGTATGTACCAGAAAGGTGTGGTAGAGTGAATGCAATAAGCCGAAATTAAGGCCAGCGGCGCCCTCGTTGGACGGAGAATTCTGCTGCATCTTACTTCTACCAGAGTGTCCCGAGTTCTCTTTTCTTCTCGCCATTTTTGGCTCACATATGTAAATCGATCGTGCCTGGAGATGGCTGGTCCCTTTGCCAAAGGGTTCAGCCCAGCATACAAACGGGCACGCTCGCAGGATAGCCCGACACCATTGGCATCACCACCTATACTGAAGGCTACCAAGATCGACGAGGAAGTAGCTGACGAAGAACCTAAACTACCGGCTTTTCTCCGACAATCACAAACCGGTAAGTGTGCTGTTGGTGCATACGCGAACATGCATGATGCAGCTCCCTTTTAGTTCAACCACTAAGGTTTGGTAGAAAACCGTACCAAATTTCTAGACTTGGCATGGAAGGAGAAGCTTCGTATATCGCAAGGACGAAGAGATCCGTCCTCTGAATGGGTGCAAGACTTTAGTCCGCAGATTACGAAGCGAAATCGCTATGGGAATGTCCAACCTTGGGAGAAGTCAAGAGTCCATCTTAAGGTTGCCGAAGGACAATTAGACTACATCAATGCCTCGCCGATCTCGTTGCGTGATCCACGAACAGGTGTCGAAACGAAATACATAGCGACTCAAGTAAGTCTATGGCTCTTCTGCACTGCTCAAGCTTTGCGGGCATTTCACTGAAGCTCTTAACCATAGGGGCCCAAACAAGCCGGCCTAAGTCATTTTTGGCACATGATATGGCAGGAGACAACTGATGTGGCAGTAATTGTCATGCTGACCCAAACGCATGATGGAAACACGGAGAAATGTTTCCAATACTTCCCATTGGATTCCGAAGCTGGGATATTCATGATAGAGCCTATTGACGTTGCAGGGGCTAATACAGAAGGCAGCGTAACCTTTTCAAAATGTATTCCGCACCCAGAATCAAAAACAGATATACGAAAGATGACCTTGCGGTTTGGAACAGAGACCAAGGACGTCTGGCACTTCCTATTCTCTGGCTGGCCGGACTTCGCTGTCCCAGAACATGATGACCTTACTGCTTTGCTGGAGCTTCTGAAGCTGTCCGCAGAAAAGAACGGTTCACCGAGTAACCCAAGGACTATCCACTGCAGCGCTGGTGTTGGACGTTCTGGCACTTTCGTTGCCTTGGAATATCTTCTGGCCCAAATCGACTCAGGAGCGGTAGCCGACGCCAAAGACGGGGAAGACATGATATTCGATGTGGTAAATCGGATGCGAGAACAACGAATGATGATGGTTCAGATGGACACGCAATACCAGTTTCTCTACGATGTAGCAAGGGAGCAATACAAGCAAAGGCAACTTGCTCTTCAAGCATATGGACAGCATTCACCAAAATCTCGAAAATTGGCCAGTGGTATGAAAGCAGCGAATATGGATCAAAGCAGTGCAGATGGCGAACTATTTCACAAGGGAGAGTTTGACGAAGGCCAGGAAGAAGACGGCAGCATGGAGAGACTGGACGGCCATGAGGGCAAGATGGAAGAGCTTAGACATGAAGGCCAGACGCTCAAGACACAGTAAGATCATCTGCAACATTGGCGCTGGTCTGAACGTTCGATAGGCATAACGAGTGTCTTCAGCCTTCTCGGACGACCTCTCATTTTTGTGTCAGGGTGCTTTGTGGCGTTCATGGCAGGAGTAACTGGGGCGGTTTTGTGGGCAACCGCATGAAATTTGTGCGAGGCGAACAAGGCGCCAGGCAGTGGGGTTGGTTCGGAGGAATATTCTCGGGCATTTTCAACGCAACATGAAAGCGAACGGAGACATCGATGAGCGGAGACTTCACGAAGAGCATAGATTGGTCGCCTCGATGGCAATCAGAAATGCAGCGAGCAGCAACAGGCATGAATCGTTTGCTCTTGCATGTAGTAGCCCAATGCGTCAAGGATCTGTCACTGATCCCTTTGGCACCTCCCGCTCATACACAACCTCCTCAAAAACACCGTACCCTTAAGCCTGCGCTGTCTTTGCTGCTTGCTGTGGATTTATCTTCTTGCCATCCTTGTTGAAGCGAACCCTGGGAGGTGGAGCACGATTTCGGCGTCCTTCTCGCGAACGAACACTAGAATGATCCCTTATCAGAACATGAAATTTTTCACGTTATCATCGAGTAGATGCATACCGAACGATCTTGCCGTGGATGGCGCATGAGACGCAGTATTGGAGCTTGAGGTACATTTTGGGGACGGCGTATTCGGGGAAGACAGAGGCATCAGAGATATCACCTAGAGCGCGGGCAACGATTAGCCACCTGTCCAGACTTTTCGACGTGTACAGAGGTCTCCAAGATAGAAGAGGCAAAAGCATACGAATGGCAGCGGACTCCACCATGTTGCGAATAGTAAATCTCTTTATTGCCTTGTCCTTGGGCGTACATCTCGAGCAGTTGGAGCATCGGATGGGCTTAACGTGACCTCGTCCTTTCTTGTTGCGACCGCTGTGGTAGATACGTTAGCCTTGTGGTCTCCACGCAAGTGTCCTGGATGAAGATATGGCAGGCGTACTTGGATGCTCGCTTCTTGACCATGATTGCGGTTCTATCACAACGTAAGCGAATATGATCCTCTCCAGTTTCCTATCCACAAGACGTAACATACCTCGTTGTTCTTGCTGTGATAAAGAGTATAAGTAGCTGTCCGAGAGTTCTTACGCCTGAGCCTTTAGTGGGCTTCTCGCTTAGCCGCGGGATCTTCCCGCAATTCTTGGCTCTCCCTGCTTTGTTTACTTCGCGGTTGCATCCCATCCTCATTCGTCAGTGTTGGCAACATCGCTCACTTAGCTCGCTCCCGACGATGTCCGCTGCCGGAGGAACATACAGAGGTACGTCAAATCGGGGCCAAGGTCGCGGACAAGTCCCCATCTTCGACAACACCCCTGGTGGCCCATCAAACATCCCACGCCCGAAATTCGAGTCACATGCGAGTTCCGCGATGCAGAGTGAGTCAGGAACATCGACGCTCAGTGCAAGCAGGCAGAAGCAGTCGAAACGTGATGAGGTGAGTTATACCGTTTCCTTAGGCACATCGATCAGACTGACCACCAATTGCAGGCTATCAGGAAGAAGATGGAGGCCGACCTCAGCAGGAAGAAAGGGGGCCCTTCTTCTCGAGCTCGACATACGCGCAAGGCCCCACCAGGCTCAGTCCTTGCCCTCAAGCCTAGCCAAGCACTCCAGATCAAACCAAACACTAGTGTAGCTGAAGCAGCCCAACTCATGGCTGCCAAGCGAGAAGATTGCGTCCTGGTTACCGGCGACGACGATCACATTGTGGGTATCTTCACGGCTAAGGATCTCGCTTTTCGTGTTGTTGGAGCTGGAATCAAAGCCAGAGATGTGACAATTGCCGAGATCATGACTCCAAACCCAATGTGTGCAAAGGCAGATACCAGTGCTACCGATGCTTTGGATCTCATGGTCAGAAAGGGCTTTCGACACCTCCCCGTTCAGGACGAGAATCAGGACATCTCGGGCATTCTAGATATCACGAAGTGCTTCTACGATGCTATGGAAAAGTTGGAGCGTGCCTACAGTTCGTCACGAAAGCTCTATGATGCACTCGAGGGTGTGCAATCTGAGCTGGGATCTAGCCAACCTCAACAGATCATACAATATGTGGAAGCGCTAAGGCAGAAGATGTCTGGTCCTACACTGGAATCCGTACTCAACGGCGTCCCTCCAACGACCGTCTCGGTCCGGACATCGGTTAAGGAGGCCGCTGCTCTGATGAAAGAGAATCATACGACAGCTGTTCTGGTTCAAGACCAGGGCTCCATTACCGGCATCTTTACAAGTAAAGACGTTGTCCTTCGAGTAATTGCACCGGGACTGGATCCTGCAAATTGCAGTGTTGTGAGGGTCATGACCCCACATCCGGACTTTGCACCAATGGATATGACCATTCAAGCAGCACTTCGAAAGATGCATGATGGACACTACCTCAATTTGCCCGTTATGAACGAACCTGGAGAGATCGTCGGGATGGTTGATGTGCTCAAATTGACATATGCAACCCTCGAACAGGTGAGACTAGTACTATCGACACCCGACTGATTGCTAAAGTTTCTAGATCAACACCATGTCTACAGGGGACTCAGAAGGCCCAGCATGGGGCAAATTCTGGCTTTCTCTGGACAACGATTCCGAATCAATGATGTCGGGAGAAGGCAGCAGCCATCGTCCGCACACACCAGGTCATCGATCGCTAATGTCCCCAGAGCTCTCACGGCCGCCTGTTGACCGCGTAGATAGCGTGCAACCCCACGAGTCAGCTTCACACAATGGAGGTGATTCTCGCTCAGATAGCCCTGAATCCCCCTTGGCAACTCCAGAGGACGCCCCTTTTCCCTTCAAGTTTAAAGCACCCAGCGGACGTGTCCATAGGCTGCAAGTCGCCGCTTCTGCGGGTATGGAGGACCTGGTCAGCAATGTTACGGCTAAGCTTGGTGGAGAGGTCGAGGCAGTAGGTGGGGAGGCCATTGTTGAGAATGGCAAGTTGACGTCTTCGGGCTACGCTTTAAGCTACCTCGACAACGATGGCGATACGGTATCGATCACGACGGATCAAGACCTATCCGACGCGATTATGCTCTCTAGGCGACATGATCGTGAAAAGGTCGACCTTTTCGTGCATGACCCCGAGAAACCGCCAATGTCGGCTACGGTGGATCCACGACCAGCTCTGGCGAAGCCCATGACACCACCTCCATCGAACATAGGGTCGAAGAGCCGAAGAAGGGTGATGAACGAAGACGACGAGGATGATATGGCTACACCAGTCAAAAAGGAACGGAAGCCAATGGCACAGCCCAAGCAGGAGGAACAGCTTATTGCTGGTGTGCCAAACGAATTGCTCTTACCAGGAGCCATTGTAACTTTGGCCGTGGTTATAATTGGGGTCTTTACAATAAGTCGGGCAAGCCGTTCATGATACCCATATGCTTTGCTTTCCGTGGGACGGCGTTGCTCAAAATGGTATTGATGGCCACTTGTACTAAAAGCACTTGCATTCCATGCTCTTGGCAAACCATGTATGACTACCTATGTTATTTAGTAGCATATGCTTGATAGAAATGCAGGGAAACCCCCGTTTCATTCCGAGTGCCTTAGCTTGTACTTTATGTTCTGCATGAATTAGACATTAAAGTAGGTGGCCCTGATCAGGATGTAGCTGGGCGCTTGCTTGCAGGGGTCCGTTTCCAGGGGGCTAGCCCGATTTAGATATCTCTTCGTTTCTGAATGCGACGCCAAAATTCTTCTCAATATCTCAGTCGTGACTTACGAACAACACCCTCTCTCAGCGCTCTTTTTCCTCACAAACAACACCTTAATCCTACACGTCATCAACCTGGTTTGTCGGTACTTGGAGCCCGTGAGCAGGAGCAGGGGCACCTCTGCTGCCTCTCTTCGCATACAAATACCGTGTTGAACGACGCGCATTTGCTACCGGATTTCTGGGCCTTTAACCCCAAAGACCCCTATCTATATACTCAGTCTCAAAACTATGTCGTTACTTCCTCCAGAGGTCCACACGACTCTCGCAGACCTCCTTCAGAATCTCTCGTCACCCGATAACCAAGCTCGCACAACTGCCGAGGAACAATTGAACAATGATTGGTTCATTGCGCGGCCCGATGTCTTGCTCATGGGGCTTGTAGAGCAAATACAAGGGTCTCAGGAGCCATCGGTAAGACATTCGCTGCCGCAACCCTGGAGGTGGAACGAGGCTCGCTAATATCATTCTTTTGGTTCGAGTAGACGCGATCATTTGCAGCAGTCATGTTTCGCAAAATGTCAACTAAGACCAGAAGGGTACCTGGCGAAGATCAGGTGTCAAAAGAGCAATTTCTACTGCTACAACCACCTCAGAAGATCGCCATAAGACAAAAGCTGCTTGACTGCCTACAAAGCGAGTCACTGCCGCAAGTAAGACACAAAATTGGCGATGCTGTGGCCGAAGTTGCAAGACAATACTCAGATGATGGTAGGTGGACTCGAAACAGGGAATTTGGACATGCTTGATCAGTCTGGCTGATACTTTCCTTGATTCAGGAGAAAATTGGCCAGAACTTTTAAACGCACTCTTCATAGCGAGTCAATCACAGGACCCGGGCCAGAGAGAAGGAGCTTTCCGAATATTTACAACGACTCCTGGTATTATCGAGAAGCAGCATGAAGAAACAGTACTGGCCGCTTTCACGAAAGGTTTCAAAGACTGTGACGTTACTGTAAGACACCCGGAATCGATCTATATTCAACGACTAAATAGTGTGTAGGTACGAATCGCGGCTATGGAGGCGTTTTCGCAATTCTTCATATCAGTGCAAAAGAAAGCCCAAAAAAAGTACTACGCTTTGGTCCCGGAGATACTCAACATTCTGCCACCATTGAAAGAATCTGGAGATTCGGAAAATTTAACAAAGGCTCTCATGTCTTTAACAGAGCTCGCAGAAGAAGCGCCGATGATGTTCAAGCATTTGTTTCACAGCCTCGTCCAGTTCAGTATGAGTGTCATAGCGGACAAGGAGCTTGGAGATATGACTCGGCAAAATGCACTGGAGCTGATGGGAACATTTGCAGACTATGCCTCCGCATTATGCAAAAAGGACCCGTCCTATACGTCGGAGATGGTCACCCAGTGCTTGAGCCTCATGACTGATGTTGGCGCTGACGATGGTGATGCTTCAGAGTGGAACGTTTCAGAGGATCTTGATGTGGAAGAGAGCGACCTGAATCATGTCGCTGGAGAACAGTGTATGGACCGGTTGGCTAACAAGTTGGGAGGCGGCGCTGTCTTGCCACCAACGTTCCAATGGCTTCCTCGGATGATCTCGTCCGCAGCCTGGCGAGATCGGCATGCAGCACTGATGGCTATCTCTGCTATCTCTGAAGGTTGTAGGGACTTGATGATCGGAGAGCTAGATAAGGTGTTGGGCCTAGTTGTCCCCGCTCTTCGAGATGCTCACCCACGAGTTCGCTGGGCTGGATGCAATGCCCTAGGTCAGATGAGCACCGACTTTGCAGGAACAATGCAGGAGAAGTATCACAACATCGTCTTGACCAACATAATACCAGTACTCGATTCCCCGGAGCCTCGGATCCAATCTCATGCCGCTGCAGCGCTTGTCAACTTCTGCGAAGAGGCTGAGAAGGCCACCTTGGAACCATATCTGGATGATCTTCTGAGCCGCCTCTTACGTTTGCTACAGAGCCCGAAGCGTTATGTTCAGGAGCAAGCTCTTTCAACGATTGCAACTATTGCCGATTCAGCTGAAACTGCTTTTGGAAAGTACTACGATACCCTTATGCCTTTGCTGTTCAATGTTCTGCGCGAAGAGCAATCGAAAGAATATAGACTTCTGCGTGCTAAAGCGATGGAATGTGCTACTTTGATTGGTATGATTGTCTCCTTATCCTTCCGCTCTTTCGTACTAACTCCCTTCTAAATAGCCTTGGCAGTTGGCAAGCAACGGATGGGCGCCAATGCCATGGAGCTGGTTCAAATCCTTGGCCATATACAACGTATGTTCACCCGACTACCTACCGACTTTCTGTCTATGGAATCCTGACAAATCCTCTAGAAAATATCACGGAATCTGATGATCCTCAATCGCAATACTTATTACATTGCTGGGGGCGAATGTGTCGGGTCCTGGGATCAGATTTCATTACCTACCTCTCTGGTGTCATGCCGCCCTTAATGGAGCTTGCAAGTGCGAGAGCTGACATTCAATTGCTTGATGATGACGACCAGATAGCCAAGTTCCAGCAGCAGGACGGTTGGGAAATGGTCCCACTAAAGGGAAAAGTTATCGGAATCAAGACGTCCATACTTGAAGATAAGCACATGGCTATCGAGCTAATCGTTATATACGCTCAACAACTCGAAAGAGCATTCGATCCCTACGTGATGGAGATCATGGAGAAAGTATCCTTGCCAGGATTGGCCTTCTTCTTCCACGATCCTGTGCGTGTTGCATCGGCCAAGAGCGTGCCCGTGCTACTCAATGCCGTCAAGAAAGCCCACGGTGGAGCAAACGACCGAACGTTACAGCAACTCTGGGGGACTGTTGTCGAGAAGCTGCTTGAAGTCCTGAGTGCAGAACCTGCGATCGACACTCTTGCAGAGATGTATCAATGCTTCTATGAGTCTGTAGAAGTCGTCGGCAAGGATTGTCTTACCCAAAAGCATATGGAAGACTTTGTCGAATCTGTCAGGTCGACGTTGGAAGACTACCAGAAACGCGTCAAGGACCGTACGGACGAGCAACAGGAGACCGAGGAGGGTGAGGAAGAAAACGAGGACATCCTATTCGCAATTGAGGATGACCAGACACTCCTCTCCGACATGAACAAAGCTTTCCATACGATTTTCAAGAACCAAGAAACCTCTTTTCTTCCAGCATGGGGACGACTTATGCCTTTCTATGACCATTTCATTACGAGCTCAGATTCAACGCAAAGGCAGTGGGCGCTCTGCATAATGGACGATGTACTCGAGTTCTGTGGAGATCAAAGCTGGAGCTACCAAGACCACATACGGCAACCTCTAGTTGCTGGTATGCAGGATCCCATTCCTGCAAATAGACAAGCGGCTTGTTATGGTATTGGCATAGCAGCGCAAAAAGGCGGATCAGATTGGTCAAGCTTCGTCGCCGAAAGCATGCCAACGCTTTTCGCTGTCTGCCAGCTTGAGCAAGCTCGTGAGGATGACCATATATTTGCGACCGAAAACGCGTGCGCCAGCATCGCCAAGATTTTGCAATTCAATTCCAGCAAGGTGCCGAACGTCCAGGAGGTTGTGAGTCACTGGCTTCTGACGTTGCCAGTGATAAGTGACGAAGAAGCTGCTCCCTATGCTTATATGTTCCTGACGCAGCTCATTAACCAGTGAGTTCCTCCAAGCTAGATGGTCCCCTATACCAGCACGTTACTGATTAGCGAATTAGACGCAATCCTGCAGTTTTTGCGTCGCCTGACGTTGCCAGACAGTCTTTCGTAGCGATTGCCCTCGCACTCGAAGCAGAGACGTTACAAGGCGCGACGGCACAACGGGCAGCATTAGCTGGGAAGCAGCTCCTTCAGACAGCGGGTATGGATATCAGTCAAGTCCTGGGCACGCTAGATCCAGAGACGCAACAAACAATTGCCAGCTACTTCGCATAAGAGAAGGATCTAGAGGGATACCATGGAGAAAAGGTTGCATTATGGATGATTTGATGGAACGTTGATGCATAACGGTTAGGATATGGCTAGGGATATGAGGCTAATTCTAGAAGATCTCAAAAGATCGAGGACTTGCTAGAGTACGAACATGCATGTAGTCGTATCGAATAGCTTCATGGAGCTCTATGTCCGTAAATCAATTCGAAATCGTCGCGAATCCCTGACTTTGCCTCGGTCTGCATACGTGATTCCTCCATCCGTACAGAGTAGCCATGTGCCAAGACTTCGCGAAACGCGTTCGGATTTTTCAACTTTCAACGGTCTTAAACACCATCTAGGTTTTTTGAGCTTTCACGTCGACTCTTACCACAACTACACTGCGTTGCTAGACCAACACAACGCCATTCCCTCTGTTGCTCAGCTTATATGTTACTTTCGCTGCAAAGCAAGTAGCACCCGCAAATATGTCGTTCGGAGGGCAGACCCCCACAATCATAGTGCTGAAGGAGGGTACCGATTCTTCCCAAGGCAAAGGCCAGATCATATCAAACATACAAGCTTGTCTAGCGGTCCAAGATACGATACGAAGCACACTAGGACCCTATGGTGGAGATCTTTTGTTGGTAGATGAAAATGGCAGGCAAACAATCACAAATGATGGTGCTACTGTCATGAAAGTGCGTAGCTCTTGTCCACCTGTGGACTCTAGGCTAACTCTGTTCCCTACAGCTCCTCGACATAGTCCACCCCGCCGCCCGTATTCTAACAGACATCGCCCGTTCCCAAGACGCCGAAGTGGGCGATGGCACCACCTCCGTTGTCGTCCTCGCTGGCGAGGTCCTGAAAGAGATCAAGGAACATGTGGAACAAGGCGTTAGCTCACAGATCATCATCAAAGGGCTGCGGAGGGCAAGTGCAATGGCTGTTAATAAGATCAAGGAGATCGCAGTTACCACGAAAGAGGGCAATCAGAGGGAGACGCTGAGGAGGCTGGCGGCCACGGCCATGAGCTCCAAGTTGATCCATCGGAATGCGGATTTCTTTACGAAGAGTGGGTCATATGAACTGGAATACAACTGCGAAAAGAAGTGCTGACGGTGTGCTAGTGGTTGTGGATGCTGTGCTTTCGCTGGACCAGGACGACCTGAATGAGAAGCTCATTGGTATCAAGAAGATTACAGGAGGTGCATTACAAGACTCGCTATTCGTTAACGGTGTGGCGTTCAAGAAGACATTCTCATATGCCGGATTCGAGCAGCAACCAAAGAGTTTCAAGAACCCTAAGATTGTTTGTTTGAACGTGGAGCTAGAGCTCAAAAGTGAAAAGGATAATGCGGAGGTCAGGGTTGAGCAGGTCTCCGAGTACCAGGCTATCGTTGATGCCGAATGGCAAATCATCTACAACAAGATGCAAGAAGTGTACAAAACCGGTGCGAAGGTTGTACTAAGTAAATTGCCAATAGGTGATCTAGCTACACAGTATGTCTTCCATTACCTACACCCGAAGTGTGGTTCTAACCCTCTTGCAGATACTTCGCAGACCGAGACGTCTTCTGCGCTGGCCGGGTCGCCTCAGACGACCTCGAGCGTGTGGTACAAGCCACAGGCGGCAGCATCTCATCAACATGCACAGACATTCAACCACAACATCTAGGTACATGTGAGCGATTCGACGAACGTCAAATAGGTGGCGAGAGGTTCAACTTTTTCGAAGGATGCCCTGCAGCTAACACATGTACCCTGGTACTGAGAGGAGGAGCCGAGCAATTCATTGCGGAGGTAGAGCGAAGTCTTCACGATGCTATCATGATCGTCAAGCGGGCGATAAGAAATCGGAATATTGTCGCTGGAGGCGGTGCGTGCGAGGTAAGTACCCCACTTCCCCCTCCAATGCTTTAAGTAGCTTCTGACGAAATCTCTAGATGGAAATATCAGCCTACCTCCACCGCCACGCCGACCTCTCTGTCCCCCGCAAGCAACAATCCATTATCAAATCTTTCGCCAAAGCCCTCGAGATCATTCCCCGCCAACTCTGCGACAACGCCGGCTTCGACGCCACAAACATACTCACTCAACTTCGCGTTGAGCACCGCAAAGGCAATACATGGGCTGGTGTTGATTTTGATAATGAGGGCGTGAGGGATAATATGGAGGCATTCGTGTGGGAGCCGAGTCTGGTGAAGATTAATGCTATTCAGGCAGCTGTGGAGGCGAGTTGTTTGATTTTGAGTGTGGATGAGACTATTCGTAAGTTGGCCCTACTGTGTGCTTTTGACGTAATTAGGGGCATTGTTGCTAATTGATACGACAGGGAACGAAGAGTCTGAGAAGCCGCAGGCACCACAGCGCGGACTGCCTCCTGGTGCTGCGCAACGAGCGATGAGAGGGAGGGGAAGGGGTATGCCGAGGAGATGATACCGACATGCAAGACTCGCTTCGCTCATAGCCACATAGAGTGTACTTGATACCATCAAAAGCGTTCATCAGCCCTGCATGAACACTGTTGAGGATTACATAGGAGAAGTTTGATCAATTCACAGAGAACTTGATTCTTGTGAAAGATTTTGATTTGAGTATCGAATACACCAATCGAAGCCCTGATGCCATAGACTAATGCGCCCAGTGGGAGGTTTCCAAGCACAAGCACCATCACCAGCGCCATGCCTTCCCTAATAATCGATAGGTATAATAAGAGCCCCAGCTCCATGCAACGCTGATGCAATAATAGCATATTAGCCAGCCAGCCCTGAAACAAAGGTCAGAAAAGCCAGTAAACATTCCCCAGTAATAGATATGGACAAGAAGAGTCCGCTCAATGTATTTCGAGTATCATCGAAGAGATGGTCTACCCCGTGATCAAGCATGTACACATCCCCTATCATTACAGCCTCGTTCCACATCCATTTAGTCGTATGCTTGCGAGGACTTCAAAGCCTCAAAACCTCTTGTGAGCATCTTTCAGGTCCGATATGTGCCTCCAAACTCTCGGGCGAAATCATGCCACCGTCATTCGCCTTCTGCTTCCCCTTTGGCGTCGGAGTTCCTGGTGCATCGCCGCCACTCTGCTTTAGTTTGGGCGTAGGCGCTGTGACTGGGCCACCACTAGTCTCATCGGAGCCGTTAGTAATCACGCCGTTCGTAGTCGGCTTGCCGGCCTTTGGCGTGCCATTAGTCTCCTTATCTTTCCCCTTCTCGCCTTCCTTGGCACCTTCAATCTCCTTGCCGCTCTCCTTAGCTTCGCCGTCATTAAGCTTCATCTTCTTCCTTGGATGACCTTTGCCAGGTCCTTGCTCCTTCGGTGGCCGTTTCCTCGGACTGGTGATCTTCCCAGTCGGCGGAAGGCGTGGTTTCGGGAACCTTTGCTTCTGCGGTAAGTCGTCGTCTTCGACCAGCGGCTGGTCATTGTTGGCGTGTAACTTGGCGAGGAAGAAGTTCTGCACGAGGCCGATCTGTCTTTTGACGGTGTTGATGTTGATAGGGGGGAGTGGCAGTGGCGTAGGGAGATCAGAAAGCGGCATGGTGGAGAGAGCACTACAAAAGGTCAGAATATACACAGTCTAGTCTTGTGACGGGGAGCTTACCTTGGATTTTGAGCTTGATTTGTATTCCGCATGCGGTTCTGCAGCAAGTGTAACGGCACACTAAATCCAATGTCAAGTCCTAGGTCCTTGAATCCGAAGAAGTCTTCGCCGAGCTCTTCTGCGAAGTCTCCGCTCACGAATTGCTCGCTGTTGTCATTGAAGGCGTTAGAACCGTCAGGTCCAGCGTCTACAAGTGCAGGGCGAAGGCTTTCGGCAAGGAAGGCCTTCATTCTGTCATGGGTCGCAGTGATCCTAGAGCCAGCGCGTTCAACGTCTTCCGTCACATAGCTGTCAAGGCCGTCCAGATCGACGCCATTCTCTTGAAGGGCATGCAGAATCTTTTCTTCACTCGTGAACATCTCCTTGAATGTGACCTGGGCCCCTGGACCATAAAAAGGAACCTGTGGGGCTTGTGTGTACTCGTTAAGTGTACGAGCAAGCTTGGTGAAGTAATCACCAGCCAGATCAGTGATTGCATCGAGTGCAGCTGGCTGAAACTCCTCAAAACCCGCATGCACCAGTAGTTTCGCCGTCGATCGTTGCAATGCAGCTCGACTCACCACAGGTGCTATTGGTGGACCATCATCCGAAACGACGTGAGACTCAACGTCTTGTTCAACAAATGGCACAGGCTCGTGCTTCTGGAATTGCCCTTGATACATCTGCTTTGGGTCATTTACGGACTACGACGATGTATCGTCGTAGAAGCTTACCTGAGACTGCTGCTGCATCTGCTTCACTACACCAACCTTTGAGGTTACCTTTCGTGTATTTTGAATCTGTCGCAAATTTTCATCGATCCTTCGCGTCAAGTTACTTTCCGGAGAGATGAAGATGCCTTTAGGTGCGATTCGAAGGTATTCCTCAGAGGGGTCTGCGACGTTTCCCTGTGAGTCCTCGATCCAACGAAGTCGGTCAGCAAGGTCTGGAATGGCAGCCGTAGTGTCGTAATAATCAGGCAAGACTCTTTCCTCCTCACCCTCCATACCCTCCGCAAGCGTCTCGCCGGTGGGCTGCGAATCTATGTTCTCGATGACCTCAGCTTCGGCGCTTTTCATGCCCAGTGCGCCGTCGCTGACTGCTTGCTTCTGGTTTCGAACCCATCTCCTCATTCCTTGCTTAGTACGTCTTAGAGCTGGCTGTTCCGGGTCAAGACGGTCCCCTGCGAAAAGTGCATGACGCTCTGCGGTTGCTAGTGCACGATCCTTCTTGGTGACTTGTTTCCATGTCTTGTATTCTGGATCATCAATCTCAGCTTCTTCGTTTGGGCCATCGATGGAAGGTACAATGCCGTTGATCGAAGACTCGCCATCAATGTCCATGGCGTCAGTCTGTGTACTCTGTCCGAGTATGCCATTGAAGCCTGCGGGAGTGATGGTACCAGGTGGAGGAGTAGAAATGTCTTTCTGGCTGCCATCCAAATTACTTTCCGAATCAGCTCTCAATAGCGCTTCATTCTTCAAATTGCTACCCAGCCCGTTGGTCATGTGATGACCGGGCTTTGCGTCCGCGGCAGGTGCGGGTGAGCCCTCGGTTGCACCAGCTGGAGCCTTCCGCGCAGTGGTGCCCTTCTTGGCAGTTTTCCCTGGTGCTTTCCGACCCCTCGAGGAGATGAGTGGCTCGTCATCACTGTCTTCGTCGTCGTCGACGAGGGTGTGGCCATTGTTTTGTCTTCGTTCTTCAGCCTCGACTTCCGCTCTGTCTCTAATCACGATATTAGGAATCAGGGGAACGAGCTTTTCCATCTCTTTACGCATTGCCAGGGCTTTCTTGCGAAGGAAGTGCTCTGCATTAGCATTGTATTTCAGGCAGTTGTTCCAGATGAGATTGAGGTCGCTGACAAATTCCGCCTTCGACTTGTACTGCGTTCCTCTGAGCTTTTTCTGCATCGCGCCCAGATCCATTGGAGACTTGATCACTATTGTGATGTCAGCTGGCTTCTCTGACAGCAATATTCAAAAATTACCGTTGTAGTAGTCAGGGGCATCCTTTTTGTTGACCCTTGCAAGAAAGGGACCCGAGTGCTCGGTCGTAGCTTTTAACTCATTGAGTACTTTTTCAGCAGCCTCGTAAAGTTCCTCCTGCCCGATCTTGTCCTCACTTGCCCATTTACTTCTGTTCTTCCTGACTTCATTCATCAAAGCTCTGAGCTCCGTGTCAGTCGCATGGACGAGGTCTCTGTGGGCGTCAATCTGTCGTATCAGGTTTTTGAGTGTCAAACTCGATGCTCCGAGGTTGCTCTGGCTTAGGGTCCCTTGTTGTGCATTTCCCCCAGCAGCACCGTTAACATCATTGCCCTGTCCACCCATTTCTACATCAACCTGACGCTCGGTCTCTTCCAGTCTTTTCTGTTCAAGCATAGCATTTCTGTCGTTTTCCAGCGTGTAGAAAAGCGTGTGAAAGCTACGTTTGGCAGCATCTTCCGTGGCCTTTCTGTCTTCCTCCAGCTTTCTGCGCGCTTCTTCCGTGGTCTTGCCAGCTAATGACGATACTCCACCCTTCGCGCTTGCAGGCGTTGAGCTTGACGACACGTCACGAAGCATGGCGGAGGAAGAAAGCGCCAAGCTGACTGTCGGCATGGTACTTTTGGATTTGAGTGGTGAAACATTGCTAGAGTCGTCCTCGTCTTCCTCGTCGGACTCATCATAGTCGTCTTCGTCGATAGTCCTCGCAGCTTTCTTTGCGGGCGGTCCGGCTTGTAGTGGCGCCTCAATAATCATTTCTTCATTCTGTTCCGATCCTTGCTCTTCACCCCGCTTTCGCTTCCGATTTTGATCCCCCTCCTTGCCCTCAAACAGAGTATTGAGTCTGGCCTCGCTCGTTGCGTATAGGCCCCTGAACACTGCCAGCCTCGGGTCTTCTTCCGCGCCAAGATCTCCCTCGATGGAATTCATGAGATGGGCGGCATTGGCAGGTATGGGGCGGCCAATGGGTGTCGCGGACCTTCGAGGATGGCCATGGTACCCGTTGACAAGCAGTGTATCTCGTATGCCGCTGGGGAGAGGTATGGGGGTCGAGTTAATGTAAGATCTCTGCATCGACATCATGCATTGGAGGGGCACCACGGCAAAGCGACGAACGCAGGGGTCCCCAGCGTTCTTCAATCTCAATACCGTTGTAGGCTATTTGATAGTATGGATCTGGTATGACTGTGTAGGTGACATCGTGGCGCGATGGTTCGCGCTTTTTGAAGCGATTTCGAGATGGTATGTGGTCGTGAATGATGGCTGAACTTTGCACCTTGGGCTGCTTCTTTGATGGCAAGAGGTTGATTGCGATGGCCTAGGCGGCTGATCCCGGCCCGAGGGTTTTTCCACCCTGATGCTCGTCTTGAAACATTAGGGCTGCTCCAGGTATCGACGCCAAGGTACACCTTTCACATGAAGTGAATCTTCACTGCCAACTGATGTTGATGAGAAATCTCATTTAGTGAGCTATCCCTGCGCAAGTAAAGCTCAACCGCAACAATGCGTGTAAGATTGCCATTTGCTGGTAAGGTATCTATTCCGCCCTTCGTTCCCCACCGCTGACCTTCCAACAGCTGCATTCACTTTCTTCCTCTTGGGCGCTGCGTGGCTCGGCCTGAGTTCTGTCCAAGTCCCCCAAGTCAACGACAAAATCCTGCACTTCGCCACGTTCTTCATCCTCACCGTCACCTTCTACTGGATCCTCGATACTACCAGGCGCAGGACGCTCAACCTCACTCTCCTCGTTGTGACAGCTGGCCTGAGCATTGGAAGCGAAGCTCTACAGGGTTTTCTACGAAATGGCCGCCAATTCGACCCTCTGGACATAGCAGCAAACATTGCCGGGTCTTTACTGGCGCTGGGACTATGCACACTTTACCATAATCGCATGCTTGAAAGGCGAAGGAGGGCGCGATACGGAATCGTGCCGCAAGACGCTGAGGATGGCGATCTGGAGATGGGAGGCCAGGAGGTCGGAGTCACGGGCGATGATGGAGGTGAGGGTAGTACAGACGGGGATGGAAGGTTGACGCCTACTAGCAGCGGTGCTGACGACGGCACGGATGGCAAGAAGTGAGGAATGTGACTGTGCTTTACGGGCGTGGGCCTTAAGGAGCTTACGAAAATGATTGTTTTCAGGGGCGTATTTTTGTACGATTGTCTACGATGCGAAATGATATCCAAGTGCTTTTTTGTATCATATATGGTTCAAAGTTTCACTCAGGCCCTCAGAAAGACTCTTCCGATGTCATGTGTCAACGAAGCTGACTTGTGTCTTTTGTCTCTTTTCAGAGACTTTGCCATGATTGCCTCAGCACTATCACGATTCGGTTGTTGTTTTCTACGGCTTCGAGCTTTGTGTGACCCGCACTCCCCGAGGAAAAGGTGTGTTTCGCAAGGGCTTGCAAAATAATGGTGAACGGACTTGATCGGATTACGAAGTCGGCCTGCGGCGAAGATGCAGCTCTCTGTCAAGCGCGAGGTACTCATTTGACGAACTTTGATTGTTAGACTTTTGCCCTACCTTGGTGGAAACCTCAATATTCTGAACTTCCTACTCCTGCTCCTTCGTCTTCTTACTCAGACCTTTACTGCTTGAACAACCTGCTCGCATAGTGTATCAACAACACCATGTATTCCACCCTCATTGCCGTGCTTGCCAGCAATGTATGGTTCCATCCCGCAACAGCTCAGAACACTACACAAGCGCAAAAGATCCTGCCTCAATGTGCTGTACCTCAGCAGGAGATAGATCCGCAATACTGATGATTTCCAGCAAGATTGCACCCTCCAAGCTTTTAGCGAAAGCACCTGCGCCGCCACCAACATCACATGCGTTTGCAAAGTCTTTGACGCGTGTGAGCTTGCGAATTGTACCCTAGCTAAATAAAACGGTAAAATAAAACCCTAACCATTCAGTTTTGATTCATTTACTGGTCCCAGTGTTATTTTAGTGACGAATGCATCCGCAATCAGCATTTGCGCTCCCGTCGGTGGTTTTGGTCATCCCAATGGCTCGATGTCGGCATCTTCTTCGAGTCCCAGCGGCACAGGTATTTCGACTGGTAATGGTAATTGGACTGGTATGGGAAGGCCAGTACCATTTATTGGTGCTGCTGCGTCAACAGGACTTGATGTAGTGGCTTTGATTGTAGTACTGGCGGGCACTGTGGGAAAGATCTTGTAAGGTGGGACTTCTTGCAATAGGAGCAGCCAAATTATACTGTATAGGAAGATGTTTGTTACCGAATATTGTATGGACGAAGATGAAAAGGTGTGACAACGTGGGTACATATTCCCGAATCTTTGCTTTTGCTTTGTGACTTTCGTTGAGAGAAGTCACCGCAGTGGCCGTTACCTGGCTTGAGTAGCTTACTATATAACAAGCACGTCGCTAGTCAATTGGATAGGCAAAAGACCTTTCGTGTTCAAAAGTCGAAATAGCTCCAAATACAGGTTCTTCAATATCGAATTGGAAATAGCATTCATTGGTATGTAGCAGCAAGTGTAATGCGACTCCTTCAATGCATCTCTAAACGCCCACACGGACCTGAACTCCGAGCACCCTCCCATATCCAGGTATATTAACATATTGCGTCATGAATACCAAACGCCGACATCATAACCTCACCAAAACATTCCCAACCACACCTCCCAGCATCTTCAACCCGTGAAATCCAGCCACCCGGTCCAGCACCCGTAGTTTTCTCACCACACCCTCCCTATCTACAGTCCCCATCCACTCCCCACTACACCCGCAATGCTCCATAAAATCATTAACCCTAATCTTCTTACATTTCTTACACTTCAGATCCTGTGTCTGCCACTCCGCCAGCGCCTTCTGCACCCTCCCTATCAGCCGCTCTTCAATCGCCAAGCGATCATACTCATGACCACAAGTCGTGCAGGCCCACGCTCTGGCAGCAGGCGCTGAACCATTCGCAGCATCTGGCTCAGGTAGCACATCTTCATCGCGGCAGAGATCAAGATCGCGCGCCATAGTGCAATGCTCGCAAATCAACTGCTCAAGCTTCAGACTCGAGCTTGGGTTCTCAAAACGTACTTGGGCGCTGAATTCTTTGATCTCGAAGAAGGCGAGGAGTTCTTTGCGGAGGTAACGCGCTTCTAGATTAATGCTCTTGTCGAGGGAGAAGACGTGCATGATCGATTTGACAAGCTGCAGAACTGGGTGTGTGTTGTTGAAGTTGAGATGAGAGCCTGGGAGAACAGGGAAGGTGTAGTCGCCAGTGAATGTAGGGTGGGCGAGCTCGGAGCGGTATTTCGCAATGAGGGCGACGATTTTACGTTTCAGGGGCTTGGAGATGGTTTTGATGAGGACGCCTTTGCTGTTTGTGTCATCGTCTTGTGTGAGCGCGCGGACAGGGAGTTGGGTAGGTCGGGGGGTGGAATCGAATTCGCCATCGTTGCCGATGGCTATTTGGCGAGGTCGTTTGATCTGGTGCATGAGGTCGATGAACTCTACGACCCAATCGTGGAATACAGGCTGGTACTCGATTGGCAGAAAGGTGGTCATTTGCCAGTGCATGATGGTGTCGAGCTGTTGAGCTTCTGCTTCGATCACTTCCTGGCATCCTTTTCCACCGTAGTTGAACTCGTCGTACCATACGAGATACTCCCAATACTCTTTTATATCCAGGTCGAGGAAATGAAACAATGGCTTCGCTTTAATGGACTTGAGGATATACTGGCTGTACGCGTAAGCATTGCCGACCTCTGCCTTTGTAGTTTGCAGCAGAAGTCGGTTGGCATTGGCAAACACGACGTGGGAGCCGACACGCTTGAAGTCCGTCATCAACTGCTGGAAAGCCTTCCTCGACATCATCTGGACATAGTAGTGCAATGAGCGGTCGTATAGAAACGAGTCAGGGTTCTCGATCCAGCGTACGAGATGTTGTACCATGACGTCCGCCATACTGCTACCTTTACAAGCTTCCGTCCACCAAGCCTTGACCATTTCTCGGAGCACAGTGATACCTGCAGAAGCGAAAGCATTGTCGGAATAGAGGACCCCCATACCATTCTTTGCATCTTCTTCAGAAGGTGCGGCTGGATTGAAGGCGACAGAGTCACTGCCTTCAAGCTCGTTAATAAGTGACGATGTGAGGATCGTGTTAATCGCAAGATTGCGGACATCAAGCTCAATGCAGACTGAAGAGTAGGTACCTGGGTTGTTGACGGCGGGCAAGCTGACCGTCTCCATTGGCGAGAGTATGTCGTCTTTCTCGTACCCAGCATGATCAGGTAGTGGGCCACCGGACCACCACAAGACGACATTGCTCTTCTGCAATCGTCTTGCGTACGCCACGTCGATCAGGAAGCGAGGATCGTCCCTTTCCAAATTGCAGAGAGGGACATCTCCATATCTTGCAAGCTCGACGAGATGACTGATCCATGAACCTAAAGTGAGGTAGTGGGTTACCAGGCGCTTGACAACGAATCCTTGCCAGCCAAGCTGGGACATGTTGCTATCGGATGTTTCAACTTTCAATGGAAGGACCGGTAATTCATTGAGTGATGGTATATCATGAAGTAGCAGACGCCTCTGCGGTGACTGGATCACCAACAGGGTCGGCTTGCTTTCGTCGCTCCTCATCTTCTTGATAGCATCGCTAACATCAAGGTGCAGCTTTCGTTTCGTTCTGACCTGGGTAGTCTTGAAGCGAAGCTTATCCTGATAATCGAAGATGTTTTGCCATGGTTCGCCTCCGTTTTCGCTGAGCCTTCGAGCTAACAGATCGGAATACATCTTTTCGGCATTTGGTAATCCTTCAATACTCTTCGATCGATCGAGAATAATGATTTGCGCTTCGTCTTTGACAGTCGAGAACAGCGCAAAGATTTGACGTTCACCTGCAACGAGGTGGTACAGGAAGATGAATCCCATGTCCGCCTGTAGAAGGTATGGCAGCTTGGCTGGAGTCCGCCTCAGTGTTGTAAGGTCGAAGCCATGCTCAAGACCTCTGCCTAGTACACCTTTCTGGCTCTCATCAAAGGTACAGAGGCTACCTAATTCGAGAGTTGCTCTCACAGTAAACGGCACGTGTTTTTCGTAAATACCTTCAACGCTGGGATAGTTGAATAACATCGCGATCTTCTGTGCTTCTCTGACGTACACCTCCTCAGGCATGACAAGCTTGAAAAGATGTACCGAGGGATGTCCATTGGGCAATGTATGAGTGACCTTTTCGACTGCACATCCTTCGATGTCGACCTCCGGCAGCTCACCTCCCTTCAGGTTCAAGAATAGTATTCGAGGTACCTTGACTGTCAAAGGGTGTACTTTCTTGTCAATTAAGACAAACGCTCGGATCTGCCCAGGTGTCTCGGTCTCTCGCAATTGTAGGACTTGCCAAGTGCTGATGAACGTCATCTCTGCCTGGTTGCGAAAGAACCCCCCAAGTGCGTCAGCCGCTTGGTTGCTCCTCTCGCCGAACAGCTGCCTCCGGCGTATTCGAGCTTGCTTTTGGATCTTCCACTTCTTCTTCTGGTACCGCAAGAATCCTTCGTAGTCTTCGGTCATTAATGGCATCTTCGATGGGAGACTAGCATAAGGGTCTGCGCTCGCTACGGTCGTACGCTCAGGTGCTTTTCTCTTTTGTACCATTCGCGTTGTTTCACCCGTTTTCGCCTTCGCAAGCTGAGTGGACCCGAAGTCTTCCAAGTCAGTAGGCAGCCGGTGATCCAGAGTGTTGGTGGAAATCTCGGCAAGCGGTTCCTTGGCGAAGAGATCAGTCATTTTCTTCTGCTTGAACCTGTCGTCTTTGACATTGATTCTTCGTTGTAGCCAGTCCGGATGCCCAACCCTAGATACTGGGTTTCGAACTCTCTGCAACGCCGCTGGAATTGTTATGACCTTTTGGATGACTGAGCTCAAACGCTCCAGGTAATAGTCCCAATCTATGAGCGCTCGAGGATTCATATCGCTAGGGTCTTCCTTCAGCCATTTCCGCAAGAAGTAGCGTTTGACCTGGTCGTCCGCTGAAAAAATAGCAACTGGAATGGCTCGCTCTGTCACAGGGGCGTTCTTAGGCTTCGCCGCGATAATGTATTTACAATTCAGGCCCTTGTCCTTCACCATTTGCAGGCCCAGAAATTCTGCTAACCGTTTGGCTGTAGTGATCGATGTTGATTTCTGAGCTCCATACTCTTCGAGAGCTTTCGACATGCTTTTGTTTTCACATATTAGATCGATCAATTCTTCATCTGCAAGAGTCGAGCCGTGTTGGTGGAGTACGTCAAGCCATCGATTAGCTACTTTGGCCACTGAAGCATACGTGTCTGTCAAGGTTTCACCCTCAAGGAAGAATTTGAAGATCTGCGTCTGGAAGATTTTGATGAGTTTGAGTTCTCCTCTCCGCTTGACCTCGAAGCCTTTTAGCTCAGCCAGGCTTCCATCGTGATTGAATACGGCGTATCGCTTCTTAAGATTCTTGTCTTCTTCCTTGGATGTCGGCAGAATCATAGCCCGGTAAGGCCCATCGACTTCGAAGAAGATAGTATTATCGCTGTGGGTCTCGTACCTGAATGTCTGAGGATCGACAAGGTCTTGATACTGGTGATTCGTAAATTTGGCGTGTACAAGATGATTCAACATCGTACAGGGGTACGAGATTGGCAGCTTCTTGCCGTTCTTGAGGGTAAAAACCACTTTCTCGGGAAAGGTAGCTGGCAACATACACCAGATACCATCGGTATCGAGTTCCAACGGTCTACCAATGCGCTCAATCAACTCTCTTGCCATCTGAATGATATGAGCTCCAGTCAAGCAAGTCACTCCAGCCATTTCCATGGAATACCATCGGGAGCCTTTGCGCATGACATAACCGTAGAAACTGTTCAGAATGACTTTATGGGCCAGTTGCAACGAATCGTAGAGAACGATCATCTTCCTAGCCTCTTCGACCTCTGCAGCTGATGCCCCAGATGACTTCAGCGCTTCTGTGTTTCCCTTCCAAATCTTTTGCTTGCCTTTATAGTCATACCGGCGGTCCCTGAAATCTTTGACAGTGTCCACGTAGAAGGGATTCTCCCGCTGGCAGATGATAGCTTCCCGCTCAATGGTCTTGGTTTCGTGGATCTTATGATAGATTTTCTTGCTGTAATCAGTAAGACGCTTTTTGACCAGAATGGCCTGTTCCTCAACGCTCATATCCTGGAATGTCCGAGGTGGGCTATTCGGATAGCGGCCAGGGAAGCGTTCGTTCTCCAGAGAATGTCTGATCATGTTGTACTCGTTCTTCTGCGCTGGTAAGAACTCGCCTCTCCACGACCATGGCATCTTTCGATCGCATGTCTTCCCTGGCCGATTGAAGTCGCAAGCTGCACAGTCGGCCTCTGTTATCATCGAATCTGGTTGCAACCGGTTGGTTGTCATGATGTTTGGGTACATCGACGCTACATCCAAATGATAGATGGATGGTCGTTCACTCCTATTAGGCGTTTCTTTCAGAGAATCTAGCTTCGCAACGATGTCGGCTTTTACTTCATCGTAGTTCGTGATGTCCTCCAATTCTCTTTTTTCTTCCACCACGATGCTAAATTGCAACGCAGCATCCAGATCTCGCTTCAGCTCATCAATGCCCGTGGTGTCTAGAGCGAAGTTTACAGGTATGTCGCTCCGGAACACTCCTGCTTCTATACTCTCAACGTGCCCACCAACATATGTCTCGGACTCTAAGAGATGCCCTTCCCAGAAAGTCTCTTTGGGTTCCTTGTGCTTGTTGGGTAGAACGATCCCCTTTTGGTAGGCTTGCACCATGAGAAGCATCTCACACAAAGTGCCCGTTCCTTTGCGTAACGTGTCGTCCGGGTTAAGTGGGATGATATTGCAGAGCGAAAAGATGAAAGGATGTACGTATTTCATATAAAGGTAGTAGGTGGCCACAGCGTCGGAAACCGAGTATTCGGCCAATGTCTGCGGCCTCTCGCTTGCATATCGTGTCATCAGCTCTGGATCCAGTTCGTCTGGGTCGTAGCCAAGCTTGGCAACTGTAACAGCTTTCAAGCCTCTACTACCCTGAGGGAGGTAACTGTCTCGGCTAACCCAGCTGAAGCAGTCCATATGGACGCCGCAATTACTTTCGTAGATGTCTTCGCTGTTCCTTCGGTATCCGATCTCCTGGTACATGTCGATCCCCAAAACGCTGGCTCTCGCCTCGACAAATGGCCAATCGAAGAAGTCGCCGTTGTAAGTCGCTATCACTGTCGGACGGGCTTCTTTGATATGCAGAAAAAACCGCTCTATGACAGCCTTCTCGTCTGGCTCGTTGAAGACAAGAAAAGGTCCGTCATACTCGGGCTTTGGGGTGTACTCGAAATCAGCTATGTCCTCGGAGACGATCTCCCTGTTAGTGATGAGGAACCCTTGACCATCGATCATGTAGGAAATCATCATAATTTGATCGATAACCGCATCCGGAAATTTGAGCGGTAGTTTCGTCGTCTCGATATCGTAAGCAAGCACAACAGGATCCGCTCTCGTTATTCGCTCCTCAATGCAAGTAAGGCTGACAACACCATGCTTCGCTTCAACTGTATACCACTTTCCAATTCGAATGTCTGGCCCTGTCAGCACTTTCCCTTGTCAATCCCATGTTGTAGTCGCACCTTTGTCTATTGCGACCCGTACGTGATACGGTACGTCAAACTCCCTAATATCAACAATATAATCACTCGCTTCTGCTCTGCCGTTAAGTCGTCTATCATTATCCCGTTCATCATCAAACAGGTCGAAGCCAGCATTGGCGCTTCGACAGTCAGCACCCGTCAAGGAAACCAACAGAAGCCATAGTCCATACCTTGCGACCTCAGCATATGTATCCATAGCGTTCATGCTGCCCTTATTCTTCTCCGCAATTGGCATGATAGCCTTCCTCACACCCAGCAGATCATTCACGTTTTCAAAAGCCAGTTGCAAGAACATCCTTCGGTATCCTAGCAGATGATTCGGCATTTGCAAGTCCTCCTTTTCTATGCGCTTGATGCTTTTCACCACACCCTCAAATTTCCGACGACACCATTCCTCAACTTCGGCTTCCTTACTCTTCCTCACAGCGATTAAGAAGTATGGATCATATTCCACCGTAGCCTTGAATGAGCCGCCATCGTCTTCCAGAAAATAGTAGTCAACCGCTGCTCGCCCACCTGGAATTTTGTCATCCTCCATAGTCGTACTGTGCATGTTTATGAGCCATCCCACTTTCTTTTTGCCCGAGTCATAGCGCGCAAAGCCCATTGACTCGTCAATTGTGTTCGCAAGGCGCGTAGCTTGGAGTTTCTCATCTTGGGAGGTTGCTTCACTGGCGCGGAGGTTAGAGGCCTCGACAGTCTTTGTACGGCGTGGATTGAAAGACGATTTGGCGGAGCGAAAGCTGTTGCCATATCTGCGGTCCGGCTTTCGAAAAGGCATTGAGAGCGTTTATTGTGGGGAGGGTGGTGTTGCAGGAGATGGTGGATTAGTCGAGGGTATCAGGCGACATCTGATACAAACACATCCACACTACGCGCATCAAAGCTCCGGTCCCTCGTTATAGTGTTGGTGGATAGCCTTGAAATTGATATTTCTTTCACTTGCGCTTTGGAAACACGCCCGACGCGATTTCTTGGCGTGACCCGCTGAAAGAGCCGAAGTTGAGCCGAGAATGATCGACGGCGATCCTGAAACCTCGATTCGCCTCCAAAGATGTTGTCAGTCAGTCTTGACCATGGCAGCTGATACCCGGGAAGACAGAACAACAAATGTACCTGGAACCGCTCAAGAGATGCCTTCTTCAGCCCCCGGTACAGCCCACGAACCACCTGCCGTCCCGGTAGCACCACCAAATGCTAATGCACTACCTGGAGGCTCTGGATTAAACACTGCAGGTGGAAAAACAAAGGAAGCTGGCGTCTTCGATGCGGTGAGAAGTATCAAGCTCGAGGACTTTAAAGAAGTGCACAAGAAGCCTTGTGTTCGTGATTCATTGTTGACTGGCATTGGTGGTGGATTTGGGATTGGAGGCATACGGGCTATTTTGGGAGGTGTGCAACCGCTGTATATCTAAGCTCCTACGTATTAGGCTGATTTAGATAGCCACGGTGTGGTCGGCTTGCAATTGGGCTGTCGGATCATTTGTCTTCGGCTCATTCATGATGTACGAGTTTTGCCAGCGGAGAAGGCAGCTGGAAAAGCAAGGTATAAAGAGGGCTGTGGAGGTGATCGATCGGAAGCAGGCCGAGAAACCGAAGAAGGCGGAGGAGTCCAGGGCGGCTAGAAGAAAGGCGAAAGAGGAGGCATCATGAACGGGCCGGTGATCATCATAGCAGGGAATAGAAGGCCCTGAGGCAGCAATCGGGTTATTGCATGACAAGCATCCTACAACATATGCGTCATGACAAGGCGCTGGGTGCCTGAGGAAATTCCCAGAGTGAAACTCAATGTTGGTCCACAGTTCAAATGTCATATTCCACCACATTCAGTACAGGCTCGCTAGATACTCGATTAAGTATTATGGAATGAGAATTCTCAATGGGGTCTTAGATCCACGACCTCGAACTCCAACCCCTTTGCTTCGAACACATGCCCCGGTCGCGAAGCATCAGTATAGATGTTGCTCTCGGTGTGCGGATGGAACAAACCAGTTTGGGTGCAGTTCAGCACGCTCGTCATGCCAGGCGGGTCAGTCAAGCGAAACACGCCCCAATCCCCTTTACTCGGCGCACACACAATAGCAATGCTCTCCGGCATCATCACTTGATACCCACCATGAGTATGGAGATCTCTCGAACTCATAAAGCACGTCTGTGTTGGATGCGTATGGATCCAACCGAGTACCATTAGATCCTCTCCGTCCACGTAGTCGAAAAGCTCGCTTTCGTTGATCGTTTCACAAGTATCTGATGTGCTCTCCTGGTCAGGGATGACAAGCTTAGAGATGAAAAGCGCATTCGATATCAATGTGCCACATAGGATACCACAAGTCTCGAGGTTAGCCTGAGTATTTGGCTCGGCGATGGATAGGAAGCGGTGACGAAGATCTGGTGGGAGAAGGACAGTGCGAAGTGGATTGCCATTTTCCAAGTACGCCGAGGGTTTGAAAGTAAAGGTGGACGGTTTGAGGTCTGGCTGCGATGGTGGCGGCGTCATGGTCCTTAACGGGGCTTCGTAAGAAGTTCGTAGGGCTTCCTTCTCTGGTCGAGGAGGTACCACACTTTGACGTGGAGTGTCAAAACCATAGTGCTTAGGTGGAAGTGCTGGTGGCATTGGAGAACTCGGTGTGCTCTCGGCAGAATCATCGTCTAAGAAACTGGTCGGACCAGGTGAGGTTCTCCAAGTTTCATGAGAGCTGTGCTCAGGTACTGCTGGATATTGGTAATTTGATCTCGATCTCAATCCCTGGCTCTCAAAAGATGGGCGCGAACTAAGGCTTCTCCCATTGCGCGCCTCCGCGCTTGTAGAGCCGTTCACTTGAGAGCGAACGTTCTCCATCTGTTGGCTTAGGGTGTCTTGATCCATGCCTTGGTCATTTTTGGCAAAGGCCTCTTCCCAGTCTCCCCATACTCCTGCCGTCCGTCTCTCTTGTTCTACCTCTTCAGATATTCCTGCCTTCCGAGTAGCTTTTCTTGCCGTAGCCCTGCGCCTGATCTCCTTGTGGGCTAATTGAACAGCTAGGTCTCGATTATCACCAGCTGCCAAAGCCTGGGTCCCGGGTGCCACTGCTGGGTCTGAACGGAGACGTCTATGCGTTCCTTGGTGTGTCGGCGATTTTTGCTCCTGTGATCGAGAAGCTTCGGTTGAAGTTGAATTTGTAGAAGCGCTTCTGGCGTCCCGCTCTCGCATGAGTTGTTGGTACCTCTCATATTTCTTCTTTATCCGTGGTTTGAGTACCTCGAGCTTCTGCAGATCACTCCGAACATCCCTATTCGCCTGTGCCAAGGCATGGCGGTTCTCTGGTTGTTTCGCATCAGGGTGGGTCGAAAGGTTGCCGATGACCAGTTGGGCGTGCCGGAACGTCAGGAGATAAGTCTGTTGCTCATTGCCCTCGTGCTCATAGATCTCTGCCTGCGAAATTTTTAGTATCTGAAGCCCAGTAGCGTCGTGGGGTATTTCGTACCTCTTTCAACAAGGTCCCCGCGGTCCTCAGCCAGTACTTCAGAGGTATCAAAGGATTGTAGTCGTAATTTTGGGCTTCCTTGACGATATCCTCCACGCTTTTTGGTCTGGACGTGGCCACTTGTTCGCTGATATGTGGAGCCATGCTCGGGATTAGGACTTGTAGAACTCGCGTTGAGGGCGCGTTCTTAGATGCTTCCAGCTCTGAAAGCCGATCTTCCAAACTTTAGCTTCATTTTTAAGGCGATTGTTGCTGCCTGAAGCAGTGTCAAATCCTGCATGCGAGACCGTGGTTGTCTTGTGCAACAAATGAGGAAAGGCGTCATGGCGGCGAAGGCGGCTATTTGTTATCGATAAGGGATTATGTATAGCTTCAATTCTCGCTCTTTGCTTCATATTGTAAGTTTCACTTTGCAAAAAAAGCCCCTCTTTCAATCGTGTATATTCTCATCATGCATATAAGAATTCTCATCACTCCTTAGTCCAAAGATTCAACGTGTTACTTGATGTCGAAGGCGATCATTAAATACCCTCTAGCTCAACAACTTCTCAAAACCCATCAAGCTTTTAGGACCCACTCTATAGTTAGCCCTGGACTTTGCGGTTTGTACCTAATCTACACACGCATGATTTGAGAGTTCTAACCAGCCCTAGACGATGTCATTCGTCGCCTCGCCCCTTCGCTGGCACCGCATGTTGGCTGCACCCTCATAGACATAAACCCCGGCGTAGGCCTGTGGTCATCTAAGCTCCATGAATTCCTAAAACCAAGGAGCCATGTTCTCTTGGAAGAGAGGCAGGACCTCTTCTTACCATTCCTCCAACTCCTTCTCGACGCCCCCGGCTCTCGATACCAGCTACGGAACTTCTACGATATTGAGAGATGGTCGCCGAGAACATACATCGCCGAAAGGCTTATACCTGATGTGGAGGAGTCTGGGACACAGAAGAGCCCATTCTTGATAGTCGCAAATCTTGCAGATCAACAAAGGAATGATGCGCCATCAAGAAAGAAGCGTGGTTGGGCTTCTCACATCAAAGCTCTAGACATGGCCCATAATGTGACACACAGTTTGGGCTTTCAGGCTTATGGACCAACCCGAATGCTCATGTGGATGGGCGACGAAGAAAAGCGCGCCGTATTACCCAGGACCGTGCACTATCGAAGCAAGGTCGCCGTCGCGATAGATTCAGCATTCCACGTAGAAGAGATAGCAGGAGCGGCTCCGTCTGCTAAGGGAGCTCATCGTGAAGACGCCCTGGAACTGGAAAGTGGCAAGAAAGTGGCTCTGCGAACGGAAGCTGAAAATACGTCCGTGCCACCCAACCGCCGAAGCGAAATCAAAGACACAATCATGCACGCCTCCGATATATCTCGGGAGTGGCATGCAGAGCTCCAAGTACTAGAGAACGGTTTCAAGAATCACGAGTTCTCTCAAGTCGTTGGCGGGCCCCCAGGGCCTGTGCCAGACATTGGGAAGGCCGGAACGCGAGCAAAGAGTAAGCCTAAGAATACTCCAGAGTACGATAGACTGAGAATGCTACGAAATATCCTTAGAGGCGAAAACAAAAGAATCGAAAACGCAAATCGCATCCTACAACGCCAAGAAGAAATAGACAAGCTCGACCTTCAAGCACACCGAGAGCGCATCGATCCTCAGGAACAATCGCAAATTCTCGAGGCTCTAGATGCGAAAATCAAGGACTACAAAGACCAATTGGCATCAATGTCAACAAAAGAAGTCAACCACATGCTCTTCCTCGACGACGACCGAAGAGCATTCGCAATGGACCCACCCCTTCTAATGTGGGATCGACGAAAAGCAGAGCCCCTTACCGTCCAGGACGACGAATTTTACCCTTCACAACACCTAGCACTCCTAGATTTCCAGCCAAGGCTGAACATAACACCCATGACAATGGAGCAATCTATGTACTTCGAGACCATCGCAACCCTCCTCATGGGAGCGAAAGGCACGACTAATCTGAAACACCTGAATACGATAGCGCCGGGGGCTTATGAGGCTCTGGTACCTAAAGTGCCGGCCATTCAGGACCCGCGGAGGGGTGGGAGGAGGGACATTGATAGTGTGCGGGCAAGGTGTTTGACGCTGGAAATGCTGCGTGGGCTTGCTATTGCTTGGGATAAGTGGCTGTTTAAGCCTGATATGAATGATTTGTTGACCCAGGTTGGTGTTAGCCATGAAGAGCAGGGACTCATGTTCCGGAAGACTAATAGAGGAATGACATAGCGTAATCCTATGGACATTCAAACATTAAGCCAGGTGTCATCAAGGCCATCGGTGCCTAGTAATAAACTCTATGCTATGAGCAAAAGCTATCACGGGTATACAATGCTGCATGCCGCTCAAAAAGCAGACCCATCCCAAAAGCATACACTCATGTACATGTGATTCATCTCCCCTTCGCCTCCCACCTTCTCAACGCAAGCCCGGCCCTCAACCCTTCCACCACCTCTTGCCCTAACCATCCAAATTCCTCCCCTCTCCGACTCACACCCTCCGCCCATGCGTATAGAATTCTCAAATTCCAAAGCCTTTCACTCCTTCCACTGCCCATACACGTCCTCTCTAGTACCAGCATATCATCCACGACCGTCCCTCTCGTACCCTTGTAGACCAGACTACCAGCTTCAGCAGGTAAGACGACTGCTTGCTCCGCTCTATCGAAGCCTGCCAAAGAAGGGAGGGCAAAGATCCACCTGAATACCTGCTTGCCGAGCTGATGGGTAGATTGGGCGTCGTTGAGCGCCTGCATTGTCGCGCTGAAGACGGAAGCATGGGCCTCGTAAGCGGCGCGCCGGCGGACATAGATACTCTGATGGCGTTTAAAAGCTTCGTAATGGTTTTGGTTGTTGGCGATGTCGAGGATGACTCTCCAGTGTTCTGGATCATCTGTCTGGATTTTGGCAATGGTTTCCACTTCAGGGAGGATGCATGGAGCAGTCATTGCAATTTCTGTACCTGTTCGGGACTTGACGAGGATGGGAAGGGATACAGGGCGCTGGGTGTCTACATCACGGGTAACGAGGCAGCGGCACTCTGTTGCGAGAACCCAGAAGTGGCGGAATGCCTGAAGGTGGAATCTGTTTTCAAGCACAGTGTTGGGAAAAAGTGGGTAGAAGGCGCAGATTAGCGAGGCTATAGCGAGGTTGGAGGTGCCGAATGTGTGGGTACCGCCGCCTAGAAAGAGAACGCCAATGGCAAAGTGACCTGCTAGATGGCTGCCGAACGGAGTGTCTGCATCTGTCCTCCCATGTAAATATCGTAGTCGCCGGAAAATATGTAAGTCGCCTGTACCAGCCATGACGCAAGATGCAGCGAGTGCAACGACGTCCTGGCAATTTCGGACTGTGATTCGAGTAAGTTTTCCATCGTAGTTCAACGTTGGTAGCCTGCAGATACGCATGAATTGGTCAAGACAGTGACACAACACGTTCCGAGCATCTAGAGATCCAGAGCCAGCAAATCGAAGCCCAATACTGAGACAAAGGCCAGCGACGATGTTGAAGAAAGGCAAGTCCTCGCTCGTTAGGATACGAATTGTGGTCAGATCTGCTCTGTGCTCATATGCAAGTGGCAATTGCATCTTGATCCATCTTGAATTTGCTTGGATACTATCCCACATAATCAAATTTCGAGCCAAGGTCCGGAGTAAAAACATGTCCGGTCGCACGTAGTCGAATTGGTGAATCGTGTCGGGTATATCTATCTTTCGAGCCAGAGCCTCGTCATGCGTTCTCATAAATACGAGTGCAATGGCGACATTTGCTGCTGCTGTTGCCTTATCTAGTAAATGCACTATGCTCACCTTCCTCGTACCGATGGCGAGCACCAAGAGCCTCTCTACCATGTGCATATCGTGCAAACCTTTCAAATCCTTGCCTTTGCCTAGATTTATGTAGCCCAGGGCGAAGCCTGCAGCTAGCCTGTAGCCCTCGTCTCGTAGATTCTCCATCGGATTCACGCTGTCATCTTCGTCGGTGTTCTCCATTTCCGAAAGCATGATCTCGCTCATTCGACGATGTTGAGTGTTGCAGTATAGAAGGCCGATGCCCATGATACCACTAGTTTGCGTCAACGGAGATAGATTTAGCTCCGCCGCACCTGGGGGTAGCATTCGAGTAACATGGACCGAGAGCAAGCGGGTAATGAGGGTGTCCATGGTCCCAATATAGGACGCTGAAAGGCCAAGAAGAAGCCCAATAGACGTCATTGTATGCTTTGGCGTCAAGTACTTGAAGGCAACCCATTTGGCAATGGACTTAAGGTGCCCATTGAGACCTAATGCAAGCAGGAATCCGGCATGTCTAGTTGTGAGCTCGCGAGGTTTGTTGAAGAGAATCCATGAAGTGTCAATACCCTTGGCATCTTTTGAGATGCTCAAGCCGGCTTCGACCCCAGCATGGAAGAAGGCCCATGCTGTTTTCTCTTCTGTAAAGCTATTCCGATCTGCAGTGACAGTCGTGTCGGCGGGCTTCATGACGCAGCTCAACGTAAAGCCATGGATTGGAAACTTCTCGGTGAGAAGCGGCGAACGAGCGCTGTAAAAGAGTAGGCCTCGTCCATGTGATACGGACATAGTTCGCATTGCAATCACCTTCACCAGCTCTTGCTGAGCTTCAAGGAGATCAGTATCCGACCATTCAGGCTCAGGCGTACATCTAGCAGTGGGATATAAGAGCGGATGCACCAATTTTGCAGCCTCGGCAAAGCGCTGATCGTCTTTGAACAACAAACGAGTGATTGACAGCCTGTCGAGCTCAGCGGAGCCGTCGTGCGGACCCATTGCTTCAATTTCGAGTGTCGCATGGCATATGCTATGAATGTCATGCACAGCGTCAGTGGATGGAGCATTCACAGTCTTCCCATGCGGTCTGAGAGTCCGTCGCTCGCCGTTAAGAATGGCCATATCGTCTCTGCCAACCATCTTGAGCATGCTGCTATCCCATCCCATCGAGGGTTGGGCTTGGCAAGATGACATCGCAGCTCTGAAAGAGACAGCAACGCTTTCTGGAAGTGACTCTAGAAGCGAAAGGCTCAAGCCCCACGAAGCCATCTTGGTTACACGATCTGGAATAGATTCTTGTATACTTGAAGAGAGAAGGTTGGTAATCGCTACTGTCCTTGGTGTTAAATCCATGATCAATCTCGCCGAAGGTTCAGCAGAGCCTTTGCTCGGAATCTCACCTTCTGGTGAGCTCGCAATATCAAGAAGGGAGATGATTGGTTGGGGGTTAGCTTTGAGTTGTGTCATTTCGATGAAGTGCAGTATGGATGGTGGTTGGAAAGGCTCCGCTGGTACTTTGAGTCCAGTGATCGCGGACTCCTCGAAGAGCCAGTTGTCCATGTCGATGCTCTCGAGCATGTAGTACGATGATCCTTTGCAGCTCCATGCTTCCCAGCCAAGCCAAGTACCAATCTGTGCAAGGACTGGCGTGAGTTGATGCAGTGTCTCCGCAGCCAAAACGTCCAACTTCATTTCCTCTCGAAGAAGGTGAATGCCGACCAATATCGAGGCAAGAGCGATGCGACGAACACTGGGATCCCTTGAAGATGCAGTAGGAAGATAACCGTGATCGCCATTTGCTGCTTGCCCGATAGTTGACTTCATAAAATCTCGCGCGATCGAAATGCAATGGAGGAGATGCGCGGACTTCTTGGGTATTGGTACTGCAGCAGTTGATGGAGCGACATTCGAGTTCGACGACCTCGATCTTTTCGAAGGAGAGACGTGGGGCAGAGCATTGTCTTCGGCTGTCCATTGCCAAGCAGGCCCGTGGATCCACGCAGGTGAGGTGCCAGAGGAGCCACCCTCTTGAATCAACATCATTTCCCAGCTCTCGAGGTCGGTGTTGGCCCCACTGCTGGACCTGAGAAGGCCACTTTTGCGCCTCTTCTGACGAGTCGTAGCTTCTGTCCGTCTGTCCGGCATGAACGCGACACCCATGGAAAAAAGAATGACAACCATTGCCGTCCATTCACTATCCATTTCTCCTTCATGATGAGTCTGCAGCCATGACATTGCATCCCACCAGCCGCGAAGAATCGTCTCTCCATCTACCTCCGATGTAGGCAGTACAGACTCCGAAACTTTCATGAGTCTCCTTATGAAAGGGTTGCGCGGTCTAAGTTGCACTTCAAGACGGTGTTTTATGCCATCCGAGTCCACCACGTCGACACGTCCGCCACAGCTTCCGTGCTGAAGGGCGACCAAGGCTTTGGGTCCTTGGCTCAATACTCTCCGGAACCCACCCTCGCGTCTTAGCCGTAGGGAACCGTCGCTCGTGATCTGATAGGGATTGTGAAGGAGTAAATTTGCAGGTAGACCAACTTTCCGCGGGGAGCTCCATGGAGCTTCCAATGACAAATCACCAGCACCATCACTACTTTGGCCGAGTACGAGGATCCGGGAGGAAAGACAGTCTCCAAGCTTGCATGCGTCTAACACTCCAGAACGTCTTGTCAAGCCACTTACTCGGGCGTTGTATTCCTCGAACCTGGAGCCAGACTCAGCCTGTGGGGGGTATGATGGATCTGCAGGCCTTGCAAACTTCACGTTGATGCGCAGGATGACAAGTTCATGAGCTACTCGGTCGATAAGGTATAACATGATTGCAGCGTCGTCAGAAGCGTCTCCAAGGCTAGAATTCGGCGACTTGATAGTTATGACCTCAAGTGCTGGATTTTTTGCCCGGCTTGTAGGAGGTCGGGCTTTTCTACCTTCCCCAGGCATGCTATAGACCTTACTGAAGACAATTTCTTTACGTAGCCCCCTCACAGCGTCGTGAAAGCCTGCGTCACCTAGGCTCTTCAAATCATGCATATCATCAGATTCGTCTAATCTGTCATCAAAAGACTGTTCATACAGACTGACTGAGTCAAGGCTGGTTTGGATTCCATTTAGGTTGTGAGCTTTGGTTAAACTATTCCCAGCGTCAGGGCCAGTACTCAGGCGCGCACCGTGCGCTCCGAAAGAGGCACCCTTTCGAGCGCCTTTCTTGCCTGGATGAGTAGTGGCAAGGTCAGAGAAGGACGCCCTGTCATGTTTGGTTGACAGATCTGCCCGTGCCAGCAATCCACTGACTCTACGAGCTGACTTAGCTGGCATGGCGGGGTTTCCAAATACTGGATCCAGTAGGTCGTCGTAATCATTCGCAGCGCTGTCCTCGAAACTGGGATCGTTACTAGGGTGACGGCGAGATCTGGTACCGCTGAAGCTCTCGCGTCCGCTAGCAGCATCCTTGATGGTTGGCGTAGTCGTACCAGTCCCCATTCCTGGCGCGTATGAGCTTCGGCGACGAGATCTGACGCCGCTGGCAGTTGGGGTAGGCTGCCGCTGTCTATTTTTGGAAGCACCATGGTCAACGTAATTTGCTGTCCAGATGTTCAGGGCTCTAGTCTCCTCGTTTTCAGTCACCGCCAAAATGAGTGGTCCCTTTTTAGAGAGTTCTGCTGCACTCTGAGTGAGCTCGTCTCTAGCGGACACGTAGAGCAGATTCTCTCCGGGATCAAGATTCTCGAACGTGGATGATCGCTGCGCCTGAGGTCTTAGTGTACCTTTGCTGCTTGATCTGTCCTTGGTGGCCACAGTACCAATCTCCGCCAGTGGGTCAGCAAGGCAAAACAATCTTGGAAGTCCAGACTCTTTTCCTTGGCTCGATTGTTGTAGGAGCCTTTCAAGCAGTGGCAAGAAAGGCGAATTGAGATCTTCTCCGGTAGAAAGATTCGCTAGAGTAGCATGAGGCTGAGAGCTTTGAGAGACTGCGAAAGAATTGAAAGGGACGGATGGCAATTGAGGCGTTGGCGCTACAGCTGGCTTCTCCGGAAGCTTTCTCTGCAAGAAGATACCATAAATTGAAGGAAACACAGCGTCAACCTCAAAGGGCAGATTGACGATATGTTTTGTCTCGGAAAGGAAAAATATGTGAGCTTTAGTCTTTAGAACGACGACCAGAGCACGGCGGTCGAGGCTTTGGTCGTCATCAGAACTTCCTTCAAGGCTCTGGAAGTGGGGCAATTCGTCGACACTCTGAGTAGTCTCGCTGTCTGCTCTAAGCCTCGACTTTGAGTTTGAAGCTCTCTGCTTTCGAACCTTCAGCTCGCCATTGGTAGTCGGAGCTCCTCCAACAGTCGACTTTTGGGAGAGATTGGAAGTTTTTTTGGAATCTTCTGGACTCTGACTTGGGAAAAGCGTAAATACAGCTTGGGTAATTGGCTCTTCCTCAACTTCGAAGCGGAATACTCGTTGTATCACACCTCCCCTTGACCATACCACGCAATGTTTTGTAGTGACAAGTTCTTCCTCCTCTCCAATACATCCTTGGCCATTTCTCCAGATGGTGTGCCACGTATATGCATCCTCTGGAGGGTCTGCCTGCAGAACGCCCTCTGACACTAGGAATGGCACTGCTGAAGGCTTGTGTACGCCCAAAGAGGTCACCGTAGCCATGGTTGCCTACGCCCCTTCTCTCCTCCCTCATCGATCGTTGTCTGTCTTTCAGTCTCCAAGTGTGGTGACATTGTCTTAGGCGCCCAAGCTTGACCGTCGCGTCGCGTCACGTCGAGGTTGAAAGTGAAGTGTTTCTTTGGCGGAGACTTTTCCCGCTCCGCAACTTGATCAACGCCCCATCATCACGAGCAACACATGCGGTTTATGCTCGAACCTAGGCAGGAATCCTCTTAACGATCCTTGAGATCAAGAGGAAACAACTGAGATTGATTGCAACTAAATTCGCAGGTAGACAGGGCAAGGATCCCGGACAAAAGGCATGGAGCTCGTAATGAAGCCCACCGTCCGCTCCAATCTGGACGGCCTGCTTCATTTATGGTAGATGTCAGATCATCTCCTGCGGCAGACTTTTTTGCTAATCATATGTCGACAGCTACGATCTACCTCACCGAGTACATACGTCTAAAGTCTACCCGCTCCCTTCACCTAATGGCTCGACAATCATCGTTTACGGGCACGAGCAGGGACTGCGATTGATCTGGAGAGGAGGACGTCCCTTCAAACACCAAAGAAAGTATGAGGAGAAAAAGCCCGAGCCCAAGACCAACGGCGCGAACAACGACGTGATCATGATATCAGACTCTGATGATGAGGCGCCTACAGGAAAAGATGCGCCATACGAGGACAATGCAACCTTCGAAGAGGACGAAGCAGAATACAATCCATCAGAGCCCTACGAGCCATTACTTCAGACGCTCGACCTGCCAATGGGCGTTGAGGTCCTACATCTTGCTTTTCCGCATTTTCCGCCAAATCTGCATCGATCATCACTACCAACGCTATTATCCAAGAAGCTCGTATGCGCCGTGGCGTGCTCTGATCTCAGCATAAGAGTATTGAGCATTCCTCTCACGCCGCCTTCACCGCAAAGTAAAACGAGACCTAATCTAAGGAATGCATTGTCCATTCTGAGTGCTGGGAAAAGTCTATTCGGAGAGCAGATGGTTGTGCTTTCGAGCGGCACTACTCATCAGAGTATCTCAAAGGGTGTCTCGATATCTACAACCGCAAGCTCACCAGACGAGGTAGACGATGTCGATATGGATGACGATGACAACAACAACAAGGAAGTGGTTCTCTCACGGCAAGCGTCTCGAAGTTGTAGCCGATCAGGAGTGCAAGATCAAATTTGGGATATTCTCGTTGCTTCGCATTCTGCTGACCTCTCTGGGCTACTATTGATCCATAGGATTCCACTAGTGGAAGAAGGAAGTAGCATATCTAAAGAGCTGAACGTACCGTGGCGAACGCAACGCCTGGCATCTCCAGCTGTATCTGTTGAGTTTAGCTCGGCTTTGCACCCTGCACCCCGGCATTCTCGTCTGTTAATTGCCGAGGCGAAGGGCGTGGTCCGAATCTTGGACTGTCTTCCTAAATCTAGGGGAGCCCAAGGCTCCTGGCTTCTATCACTGTACCCGGATTTTGACACGGACTCGAACGCAGTACCCAGACGGAAGCCAATCTTAGATGCAAAATGGGTGCTTGATGGCAAGTCAATCCTAGTCTTGCTAGCAGATAGCAAATGGGGGGTTTGGGACATCGAGAACGGGGGCCCAAAGCCCGCTGATGTATCAAGAACTCCCCAGGATCTCACAAATTTCGCTCTTGACGGGTGGGTTGCTGATTCGCTGAAGTCGAAACCATTGCCCAAAAGCTCAAGCACCAAACCCGATAGCAGATCCAAGCTTGCGCCAATGACCCCAAGCACCCGAAAGATGAGGCAGGATGCACTGTTCACAGGTCCTGCATCTGAATCAGATGGCCCGGCTCGTGGAGGCCTGTGTGTTTCTCCTGTTCATGACGCCTCGAGCAGTAGACCCGATGATGAATCTGTACTACTATGGCATGGAACAAACGTAATTGTGATTCCAAGCCTCTTCACCCACTGGCAGAACAAAGTGCGCCGATCTGGAAACCTATTTGGGACTGGAGCCAAGGGCGAACCCAAGACCATCAGCAACATCCAGCTTGGCGGTGAAGCATGCAACGAGGTTGAACTGTTCCCTTCTGCTGAAGACGAATTGTCACTAAACCACACCACGAACCAAGCAGAAATCCTTGTCACAGGCGAACGTCGACTTTTCATTATTACACCACCACTTGCGGAACCGCCGACGCCAGCTGCAGTGACTCCACCGCCACTTGTGTCTACTGTAGACAAGAAGCGGCTGGCTAAAGGAGACCTTGACACACAGGGGTTGGATCGAGTAATGGCAGATTGGTCGAATGGCCATGGTCCTGAATCTCCTACACCCAAATCTCGGAAGTCCTCCCACGGAAGCCGAAGAGGTCTGTTAATACAGTAATGGCTACTCCCTGCGTCTTCGCTCAGGATATCTTGGCTCTCAGAGCAGCTAAACATGTATCTACATTGACCCAGCATAGCGTCTAGATACCCAATTGAAGCTTTTCGATCTGTCCCTTCCGCTCTCCTACGTTCTTAGTCTGCCTTCTCTCACCCCTTGCTCCCGGTTTTTCCTTTTCCTTCTCACGCGCACCTTTCACTTCTATCTTCGATACGCGGGTACAAGGTTGAGCCTCGGGAAGATCCATCCCCTCTGCTCAGTATATCCCGCGACACATCAAACCACGCAACCGTCCTCCAACCGTCCGCAACGGCTCCGACCGTATCGGGGCGGCTGGGAAAGGATGAGCTGCTGCACTGCCCACGTAAAGAAAAGTGCTTGAGCGCGACTGTTTGTTTCGTGCATCGGTTTGCGTGAGGAAGGCTGCCCTGGTAGACCTGAGCCAGCACTCAGATCAACGTCTGCCGGGTTTGGGGCCGTTGCTACATCTCTCTAGTAGAACTTTTGCAGCTTATAGAAATGTTACTGTGAACCTCGGACGAGTACCGCTTGCACCCTGTGATCTCTTGATCGTACGAAGTGATGAGGAGGTTTTTCTATTCTATTTTCTATGGTCATGCAATGCATGTCTAGACAGTATAGCATTCTAGATCATGTCTTCATGTCCAAGGTTTTACAATTCGCAAGCTCCATTCAATCACTCCACCCCAACCCCTCCAATTCCCTTCTAATCTCATCCTCCGTATCCATCTTCTTAATCTGCGTGCCCTCCAACTTCTCGCCTCCAGCCCTTCGCATCTTCAGATCATCGATAGCTCTCAGCTTCTTCAGCAACGCGCGTATCTTCTTCTCTTGTGGCGACCCGCCAGCGCCTGGCGATGTGACGGAGAGCTCCGGGGTTTCTTGTGCTGGGGCTGGAGCGGGTGAGGGTGCTGATGCTGGCGCTCTTAACGTCGTCCCATTTGTGGTTGGTGCGTTAGCTGGGTGCCGCTGGTGGGGCAGCGGCTCCTTCTTGCCTTGACGTGACCGTGGTCGTCCGTCCATCTCACCACTCGACCTATTCCTCTCATGGCCTTTCCTCCTCTCCGGACTCCGGCTCGGGCTTGGCGCTGCATCTGGCGCTGCGCCATCTGTTGTTGGCGCAAGACCAGCAGCTTTCTCAGCTGCTTCCTTTGCTTTCTTCGCCTCCCGCTTCTTCTTGTTCTTCGCTGCAGCCTTTGACAGATTCTCGTCGCCATCTGCAGCGGCTGCTGGAGCAGCTCCTGGTGTCTCATCCGTGGCCACTGTTTCTGCGCCTGGTACCTGTCTCTTCCTCGGTTTCCCGAAACCGTTGGCTCCAAGTCCTAATGAAAGGCTGCCGTTGCTAACATAGGCTGCTCCCCCTTCGTCCTCGCGCTTGAACGCTAATGGCGTGAGCGTGCCACGAGCTCCAGGTGGTCGGTAAGCTCCGGCTGGCTTCGATGGTGTCTTGACGGTCCCGAGATACGCGAGAGCAGAGGCGTGTGGTGCGGGCACAGGGTGAAGTGGGTTTTCCAGTGGATGTGAATTCGCTGATTGTGGTCGCCATGTGACATGGTAAAGCTCCTGCAATTCTTCGTTGTACATCAAGCCTCCTCCAACGTGCCATATTCGTACACCGTTATCGACTCGCAACCGCGGGCTTAGGGTAGCTGTAAGGATGTGTTTCCCGTCTGGACTCCACTCGCAGACACTAGCATTGCTGGCTTCGATGGTGCACATTTTGTGATAATCTTTCTCCATGTCGTAGATGTCCATCTGGCCCGCCAGATTGCCGAAGCCCGCAACAAGCACGAAGCGGCCATGGGGAGAGAAGAGAATGGTATTCCGCGGAGCAAGAGCAAAGGTGTGGGTAGCGACAGCTTTTGTATTGAATATGGTCGTCTTGGCTGGCATATAGCCATATACCACACCGAATTCTTTCGAATTAGGCGACCAGGTAACGTCATGTATGGGGCCGTCCTTGTCTGTCGCAGATTTAGCAATATCTCTGCCGCGACCTGGAAAGCACTTACCCAGATCTATCCTCGAATCAAAGCCGCCATTGGCACTCAGGAGATATAGCGTTGTCTCTCCGTAATAACTCTTGCCTGACTTATCGACCTCAGTCTGTGCCAACACGATAAGACTTGTGCCTTTCTCGTTCCACTTCAGCTGAACCTTGTCCCCCTTGAAAAAGCTCTTCTGCGAAATAGCAGCGTCAAAATCAGGAACATTGAATATCTTGACTGCAGCCGGTTGACCCTATCCCTCACGTCAGATTCATTTTCTTCGCAAGAACGGCTTCTTCGGTTGGATCCTCCGTACCTTTCGCTCGGGAATGAAAACTGCGATTGAGTGATTTTTGCCAGGCGAGACAGCAAAATCAGTCACACCCTCGACCCGCAGTTTATTCCACACAGTCCCTAGGTCTCCACTTTGGTAGAATTGGACCTCATTTGTGACTACGCGGGCACAATACTGCTCATCATATGTGTACTGCAGATTCCAGCCCGTTTGTGACTTCTGCACGAAGCGCCCTACGACGTTGTGCTCGTCTTGGCCTGTATCTGGTCCTCCCTCGACTACCCTCCATACCTTGAGGTTCTTGATCGCGTCGCCTTTCTCGTCTTTCCCGGGTCGTTGCCAGGTTATGATGTATGTCCCCAGCGGTGAAAAGCCGAGTTCGTAGACGTTTTCGGCTGGTAAAGTTGTGATAACGTGACCGACAGAGGCGTCGATAACTGTCACTCTATAGAATGATTAGCCCATTCTTGGAGATGCATGGTGTTTTCTTACTTATCAAGTGACGCCCAAGCGAAGTAACGTCCACATGGCGAGTAGACGCAACATCTGATGTTGCCTTCAGGTCTGTAAAGCGTGGTGTCAGTTGCTGTTCCTCAGAGGCTCTGGACCAGCCAATCGATTTCCTAATGTAGGTGAAGCGCGAACCTCCCAAACCCGGGAAGGACATCGTAGACTGGAGACGCTTCGACAACACCAACACCTTTCTGCATCCGATCTGACCCCCAACGACATGGTCAGCCAATTGCATAGCGAAGCGCAGCATCCAATTGTTGGATTCCATGGAATGTTGCGACTCACAGGCGAATTGCGTAGGGGCTGCCATGACTAGCTAAAGTCACAGATAGCCTTCACACTGAGCGAACGAGTTACAGGACCTTCTTGACGTTCAAAAGTGGTTGCACAGTGCCGGAAATGTCTCCGCTGATTCCCCACACAATGCAGGCCTCTAAGCATTAGCAGGGCGTTCGAGCTCAGCTACCGGAAGCAGTGAGGACGAAGTAAAAAAGGAAGGCGTTCTGGGACGAAGAGGGGCGCGGAGTGTGACAAGGTGAGGTAACGGGATGCAGCGATCAGAGGACAAAGAAGGGAACAAATTCGACGCCTGGAAGCCTTCTATGTTGTGCAATAAGCAGAGGACTAGTCATATGGATAAGGCTTCTTCCCCTTCGTTAATACGGCGCTAGCTTAATCAAGACTTCCATTTGATATGGATCCAACTATGAGCGTCGCAAACGCGCTAGCACTCACTCAAGTATCTTTTCAACTTTCACCAACTCTAGATCTACAACACGTACTTCTACAAGCTCAATGTTGGTATAAAACTTATAATTTAAATCTTCATGTATAACTTCGTCGTAGAGAATTTCCGCTCAAACCTGTCAGCTGCAGAAATATCTCGAGTTTCCACGAGGTCGGTACTCGTGGAAAAGCGCCCCAAAATCGAGGATTTTTTTGGCTCTCAAATTCCGAGCCGTTATTTTTCGAATTTGAGCGCGAAAGTGTCCAGGTCCCGCTCCCAATACTGGTCAATGGCAGGTAAATCTATGCTAGTGATTAAAGGAGAAACCTTCGATCAAGACGAGTAAAAAAACCCCAACCCTTGACGAGCTCGAACATCTACGAACTTCTAATATTCGACTCTCAAATGCAGCACCATCTACACAAAAGGTACCAAACACTGCCAAAACCAAGTGGATCGAGCACTGGAGTATAGGCCGGCATGATCTGTGCAACAACAGAGAGAGCAGTCACAAGGGCCGGCATCGAGGAAATAATGGCACTAATGATTTCAGCAGCGAGCCATTGCTATAATGCATTGCACGAGTTCACCAGTCCCACGTCAAAGGGTATCTTCGCCTCAAGCAGGCCACAGACCTTCTCCATTCCTTTCCCACATTCCCATTCCCGACTTCATCAACCAGCCCATCCGCTCAGTCTACACACATACCTAATCCATCTCCATCGGACTCCCACCATCTCCCTTCTCCTTCTCCCTCCCCTGCTTCCCCACCACAGGGCCAGGGCCAACCCCAGATGCATCCTCGCCGACCCCAATGACCCCAAACCTCCTCATTCTCCCACTCGTAGGCCCACTAGTAGGGCCTCCAGCACTCGTAGGCCCGCTAACTGTGCTCCCTGCACCTTCGCCGAACCCAACGAGGGACGTATCGCCCCCATCGCTCAGCCCCACACTACTAATCCCATCGTCTTGGTCTTGGTCCTCACTCATCCTATCCCCGCTATCACTGACACTCCCACTCGCCCACGTGCCCCTCCCACCCGCACTCCCCGTAGCACTCGCACTACCAACAGTACTCTTGTGCACCCCTCCACTCAAGGGATCGAAATAACCCCCAGCGCCAAGCTGCTGCTGCTGTTGGAAACCCTGCCCTTGCTGTTGTGACTGCTGACCAGGATACATATGCTGACTCGCACCCCTAAGTGTCGCGACTCGCTCGAGCCCTGCGAGGCGGGAAATGCGATCTGCGCGCTCGGCGTCGAGAGTGTTGGTTGAGGAGGTGGAGTCAGAGGAGAGTGTGTGGTGGTGGCTGGGACGGGTATGTGGGTGGGCGGTGCCTTGGTGGCCGTCTTTTATGGCGGTGGTGGAGAAGCCTGAGTTTGGGGTGCCGCTGGTGGTCTAGGGTATTAGCATTGGCGTACAGTGGATGAGAGTTTGACTGGGAGCATTTGTTGAAGGGGAGTTTTGCAAGGAGAATGACTTACGGTCCAAAATCTGAGGGTGTGCCGAAGGACTCGCTGGGAGGTGGAGGGAGGTTGATGAGTGTGGGACCCGCAGTTCGAGACATGGTGAGGGAGATTGGAGGTTTTGGATTTCTGTTGGCGAGAAGCTTGAAAGCGCAATTAGGGACTGGTGTTCGGAGAAACCAGCTATGAACCAGATATGGTCGTGGTCATCGGGCATCGACTGTTAAGCTCGTTGACGTTTCACAGGGGAGATAGCTGAGCGCTAGGCTGCAACACAGGGGAAGTCGTGCTGAGGAAGAGGTCTGGAATTTGAATAGAGTCGCGTCCGGTTGTACAGAAACTAGCTTCTGAAATGCTTGCTGAGAGCTGGTCTTAAATGCAATGTTCTCTCTAGGTGGATGGAGGGGAAAACAAGAAGCAGGGTTGGCAAGAGCTGTGTGACATACATTTCAGGGTCCACAAAACATTCCGCTAGTAGGGCTTTCTGCCCTATCAAGGGAGGGCTGCAACGTCATATTTGTGCAAATGGCATTAGAAAAAGTATGCATTTTATCATTATCGACTATGGCAAATTCTATGCTTCCACGTTTCCTGTAAAGAAATCGTCCTTCATCCAGTATCTTCGCCCCCCTCTCCTATTTTCCGTTGGAAACCCTGTAGTAAATGCACCAGGCTCATTCACATGACCGAAATGACAACAATTTGCCTCCCTTCATCCCATGATCACCACATCCAGACCATACACCTCAAAATCTCTCTTTGTAAGCTCTTTCCTCCTCATCAATCATATCAATCGCCTCCACTAGATCTCCACGAGCTGCCTGCGCGTACATCTGAAGCCTCTCAGCAGCTCCTAGTCCGTTCTGGAGAAAGCCAAGATCTGTGAGTTGTCTAACGCAGTCAGAGATCTGGCGGTCCTCCTCGTTGGTCTCGAACGGCGATCTGATGGGTTCCTTCCTCTTGATGGGGACATTGTGGCGTGTAGCCTTGTCTGAAGGGCCGCGGATGGGGATTTTCCTTGGAGCACAACGCGTGTCTTGAAGGAAAGAGTCCCAGTCAAGTCTCCCAAACCCATCGAATGCCTCGGAGTAAGGTCGTCGAGGTCTCATGTTGTGTCTGCTATCTGTCCCAGCAACAGTGGCATTACGGCGAATGCCTTCAGTCAAATGAGGTTGGGCTGAGTGTATCTCATCCAAGGGATCGAAAGGCTCAACTAGCCTTGCTGCCGAAGGGAGCGAAGTCTCGGATTTCTTGTCTTCTCTGGGTCCCTGGACAGCCTCACGACGGCCGTTGTTACGACCGAAAAGTCCTTCCGATGCAGCCTCATCATTGACGAAACTAGTAATGGTTGCATTGGCCGACGGAGAAGCTGTTGCCTCTTCCAGCTCTTCCTGGCTCTCCTCTTCATCTTCGTCTGAATCCGACCAGTCATATAGGGTCTCGTCGGCTTTGCCGTGTTTCACCTCAGGAATCTGCAATTTCTGTTCGCGGGGAGTGGAAACTTTCCCTTCATTTTGAGGATCACTTCGCTGCTGCCGGTTGTGCGCCAATCGTAGCGCCTGGCTTTCCTGCTGCTGGGCCTGGGCCTGGGCCTGGGCCTGAGCTTGTTGTTGTTGAGCTCGCAGTTGCTGAACTTGTTGCTGCGAGGCTTGCAATTGCTGGGCTTGTCGTTGCCGAGCTTGCTGTTGTTGCACAACCTGCTGTCGCTGGCGCTGAGCGTTATGGAATTGTTGTTGTCCTATAGCAAGTTCTTGCTGAGCAGGTTTATCCTGCTGCTGCTCTCGTCGTCGCCGAGCTAGCTCTTGCAATCTGGCTTGCTGCTGCGCCTGACAGTGCTGGACCTGTTGTTGAGCTTGCTGCTGAGCCTCTATCTGCCGCTGGGCCACCTCCAGCTGTGGAAATAGAAGTCGGTCGTCCATCTCTCGTTGCCCTTTCATAACAGTTTCCCCTTCATAGGCCGATAGTGAGCGTGGAACGGCCGTCTGCAACTTTGGAGCGCCTGGAATCTGGAGCTTTGGTGCTTGACCATCTTTTGTAGCAGTATCTTGTTCTTGTCGATTGGTCATCTGCTCCTTGTCTTTCTGCCGCTCAAACGACTGACTCTGTCGCTTAAGCAACATCACTTGGGTTTGATAATCTTGGAGCGCGTGATTAGCTCCAGCAGAATTGTAAGATTGTCGAGGGTCAATGCCCTCCGAGATTTGTTGCACCGGATTCAACCAGAGCCCACGAGAGTAATGAGGTGCTACGCTGCCATTCGGGTCCTGCTCTTCCTGTGCTCTGACTGATTGCTTCTTCTTCTGCTGTTCGCGCTCCATACTTCTCTTTACAGAGTCTTCGACGGGGGAAACGTCTTGCGTCTTCGCGGCAGAACCCTTCTCACGCTTGTTGTCATCCGAGTACGAAGATTGCCCTGGCAGATTGGTACGCTCAGTCACCGTCAAACCTGCGTTTTCGGGCTTGATCCCAAGCCTCTCCTGCTGCTGTTGAGCCATGAACCGTCTTCTCATATTTTGCTGCTCGAGAAGGTTGAGCTGCATTTGGTAATCTTGCAGTGGACCACAGTCAGTCTTCGAAGTGGACACAGGAGCGCCTCCCATCTGCATCGCAACGCGCTCGCTGCCGCTGTGAAATTCTGGTGGTTTTGCGACGCCGTTAGATGTGGCTGGCATGACATTGTCCGTTGAGCGACCCGGGTACCAGACACCACCAGTAGTTGATGGTTGCTGCTTACGCTGGTTCTTTGCAAGATTTTGAGCATAGACCTGGATCGACTTCTGCTGGACTGCTGGATCCTGCTGCAGGAATGCGTCAAACTGTGTGTCTGATAAGTTGCTAGGATTGATACCATTAAGCTTTAGAAGATTTCTGGCCTTGATGGCTGGAGACTGCTTCTTCTGCTGATCCTGGGCTATCTGCATTGCATCTAGCCGTGATTGCGGTTTCTTCAGTAGAATTCTCGGTGCGGACGGAGGAATAGCCCGCTCGGGTACCAAGGGCTCCATACGCATGCTTGGTAGTGGTGGAAATGGTGATTTGGGCGCAAAGTTCTGACCTTCGAATTGTGCTAGTGTGGGAAAGCGAGTCGCTACTGGTGGTAACATCATTGACCTCCCGCCTTCTGCTCCATTACCTAGCTCCATAGGACAAGCTTTTGGTTGGGGTCGCCCTTCTCTTACATGCACAAGAGCTGCCCGAGAAGTTGAAATAGGGGCTGAAGAGTAGATCAGTTGGGGTGGTACCTCCCGCATAAGAGCTGCCTGAGACGCTGAAATGGAGGCCGAAGAGTAGATCGGTTGAGGTGGGACCTCTCGCATGAGAGCTTCCCGAGATGCAGAAATGGAGGCCGAAGAATAGGTCGGTCCAGGGGGCTGACCATTTGGCTCTGCGCTCGCTGCAGTGTTCTGAGATACAGCTGCTGCCGATCCAGCGACAGATTTGTTGGAACTGAAGCTTCGGCTATCATCCTCTTCGTCGTCAGATTCCTCCGGTACCTCAAACCTGCCGGGTGTAGTCGATACGGCTTGTGCGTTAGAGATAACTTTGGAAGTAGTGTGTATAGACGACAATGCTGGCGCAACTTTGTCTGCTGGGACTGTGGAAACGCCATCCTCCAGGTTTCTTTTCCGTGCCAGCTCAGAAGTAGTCGCAGCAGGGCTAGCCTCTGCTTCGATCGAATCGATTGTCTCGTGGCAGATAGAGTCGAAGCCCTTGGCCAGCGCAGCTACGCCTTTCTCAATATTCGCGAATTGAGTAGCAGCATCCTCAATAAGTCCGCCGTGGAACTCACAAGTCCGATCTGCGGCTTGAAGTGTCAAATTGGAGGCCTCGTGCATGCCACCAGAGATGCTTTGCAAGAACGAGTTGAGGCCACCAAAGGCCGTGCGGACGCCATTGCCAATGACATTGGATATCTCTTGAGATGGACCTTCGTTTCCGACAGTGAGCCCCTGCAAATGCTCGTTGATGATTTTCAAGCCATCCATAAGAGGGTTGATACGTTGGGGCAAGGGGCTGCCCTGGGATGGTGCGGCGGCGCTCTCTGAGGCAGCCGCTTGTGGGGCAGGCTGGGTTGTAGACATGTGAACAACATCAACCTCAGGCACTAGTTCTGCTGCTTTGATCTTTTTGCTGTCTGCATCAAAGATCTTCTTGGCCAGCTCAGTCTCAAAGACCTCCAGAAGGGAAGGCTGCTTGCTAGGCTCTGCTTGATAGGCAGCGAATTGTGGCTCCTTCTTGTTCTCTGGCTTTGCATCCGGCCGCTCATCAAATCGTGTTACACGAGCTCCTCCATAAGAAGACCAGCGGTTCTTGTTGATTCCATGATCTGAGACCGATCCACGGGATGGCCTCGAGTGACGGATAGGATTAGTCCTCAACCGGAGCTTATCACCAGCAACCTGTGCCTGCCTCTTGCCTTCGGAAGTCAAGCTAGGTCCACTGAAGTCTTGAGACTGCTCAGTAGATGCTTTAGGTGGGAATATAGATCCAGGTGTCTTGTACTCTGCCCATCGGTTCTGATGACTTGCATGATCGTTTGCGGCCATTAGTCCCCTTCGGTGACGTGAAGGGCTGGTCCTAGCTCTGAGCTTGTCCCCTGCAGCTCGTGCCTGTCTCTTTCCCTCGACAGTAAGACTTGCCGTGGAGGGTAAAGCTAGGTCCAGCGACTTCTGTCCACTCAGGCCCTTTGCCACTTCTGCTATCTTCGGTTGAGCCTCAGCAGTAGAGAAGACTTTCTTGAAAATTGTATCAGGCCCAGGTTCCCTCGCAGGATACATCAATGGATTTTGAGTACCGGATCGAAAATGCGAAGAATCGATCCCCATCGTGCTTTCTAGCATGGGGTTGTTGATTGGCAGTGCTGTATTTCCTGTCGGGTTTGCTGCTACGTGAAAAGGGCAGACATAGTACGATTTAGCCTCGGTCACAGCCTTTCGAGCCCCAGCGGCAGAGGAGTATGGCTTGAAGAGATTCTCCAGATCGGGTAGCCTCTCCGGGTGCGATGGCGGAGTCTGGGGAGGTTTCGTTGCATCGGAATGGTGAGTTCGACGATCTTCCAAGGTTTGAAACAGCGTGGATGAACGTTGAGGCAGCTCTTCTTTTGGTTCCAGTCTTCCGGCAATGTTGTTGTCCGTTGGCTTAACGGATGATGAGGCCGGAGAAGGCTTGGAGTTTGTCAGGACGGCCTTGGCTCTGAGAGCCATCTCGGTTTTACCAATAGCCCAGTGCATGGCTTCGACGGACTCGATGGGCACGCGAAGCTCATTTGCGATAGGCTGCCATACATCCAGCTTGAGCCTTTAAGAGAGTTCAGTATTAGTATCACGTGCTTATTCACACAATATCAAAGCGATTTTAGCAACAAGCGTTACGGAGTCAAGACCCACCTCTCGTAGATTTCTGCCAGCTTATTCTTCTTCTCTTCCGTCCACATGCTCTCGGTCCAGAGACGATTTTCATAACGCAGTCTTTTGCCCTTGATCTCTTCCCAGTCACTTTCCCGTAGCTTGAGGAGTAGAGTATCCCCATCATCCGTCCATTTGGATGACTCATTTGCAGGCGGAATTGAAGACTTCGAAGCGCTGCTCTCTACCGGCGTAGATTCCTTCGCCATCTTGGCAGCCGGAACAGTAAGCTTCGGCTCATTCTCCGCTTGTATACCTTGCCAAACCCCCCTCACATCACCCGTATCATCAATATCGAACACATGGTGTTCAGCCTTCGTTGGCATTCTTTCGTCGCCGAGCATAGTGGCTATGGCCATAGGGTTCCGGCTAGCCCTCGACACCTTGCCCAAGTGCTGGGTTACAGGCTCCCCAAGCTTTTGTATCAGCTCGCTGGAAGATCCTATGGTGATAGTGTCTCGCTCCTCATCTTGATATTTGAGGGTGGCTGATGGGTGGTTTGAGATCGTTTGGTCGTAGCCTGGTGCGCTGACGCGGACGAGGTTGTCTTGGGTTGCGGATGTATTAGGTTGGATTGGGGACCGCAGATTGCGGATCTGGAATGGTGGTAACATATTGATCAGATAAGGTAGTCAGGATTGGTAGTGTTGTGGAGGTGTGTTGCAGGAGGTAGATGTTCTGGAAGGATCGTTGACCGAGTTCGGGGTTTCCCAGCGTGGTAGTCGGAAGCTTCACTTGTAGCCTTTCAAATTCGGACCATGTCGGACGATCCTGCCGTCTCTGCTGCCTCAGAGTAATCTTATCTAGAGGGAGATGGGAGAGGACACAATTAGAGCCTCTTGATAGAGGTTCGAGGAAGAGATGTCGTTGAGCTGCAGCCTACGATTACAGCCTTGATTGGATCATGCATAATGGAGGGGTTACTGCACAACAATTGCCAAGCAATTGTGCTGCCAAGTAATTACGTATGCACGAAATCCATGACATTCCGCAGTGCTCCCACAAAACTCTGGTAGCTAGCGGCCTTGATTGAGAGAACTTAGTGTGTAGCTTTGGCAGTAGGAGAAAGAGAGGTTTGATTTGATGATTTGATTCAGACCACAGAACCGAGCACATCCATACTTCCCCAGCTTACAAGCCATATTCTTGTTTACATTGGTATCTTTAATGATCCTGAACACCTCGCTAAATGTTGCAAATCTATGGTCATTGGGGTGCAGCGGTAGATACGGTAGGCGTTAGGCGTTGTAGAATTCAACCTTCACCCGGATAAACCGACGGTCTGCGCTTCTAGCCAGCCCCTTCCGGTAAGGGGCTTGGCACCCCCCGCGATTTTTCGCGCGTATAGTAACTGCGTATAGTAATTACGTATACGACGAACGACTCCTATTATTTAATAATATCTATATAAAAAAGGGTTTAAATAGCGAATTAAATATATATTATTTAAAACGCCTAGCCTAGCCTAGTCTAAACTTCTAATAATATATATAAATAGTAATTTTATATAAAGAAGACCTAGAATATCCCGCCTATATAATAATAAATTTCCTAAGAATTTATAAAAAAAATAAAGATTTTTAATAATCGAAAATCGCGAAACTTCTTAAAATAAAAGATAAATTTTATTCTTTTTAAAATTATCGGTTTACTAGGAAGAAACTACCTTCGTATTTATTAAAAATATATTAAATCTCGGTAGTCTTTAATTTCTACGGGTTAAATCGACGGTTTAAAGAGATAAAGCCCGCGTAAACGGGTAAATTTTAAAAGATTTTATAAAATTATAAACGATTATATATTAGATTAATATAAAAATCGAAGATTAATATTTTATTATTTATAAAGGTAATAACTTCTAGTTTAATAAAACTTTATATATATATTTAAATAAACTCGCTTTTTTTAATATAGTAGTAATTAAGCGGTATACTTTATAATTATATATATAACTTAGGTTCGAATTAGGCTATATAGAATTTATAAAAAGATTTAACTACTATTATTTAAAACGAGTATAAATATAATTATACGGTATACTCTTAATACTCTCGTATTATTATTTTTAATTATCTTTATTATAACTTCTCTATATTTATAATTATTAAAAATACTCGATTTTTTATTAAAATATAAGAAGTTAAATTAAAACTCTAATTTATATTATTTTCTTTTATATTATTATCGTCTATATTCTAAGGAGTTAACGATTTTATTAATATACGATATTTACGTATAATATCCTTATTCCGTTTTATCGAAATATAACGCCTACGCTTAAAATATATAAAATACTCTTCTTAATCGCGACTTTAATATCTTTCCTTCGTTTTTTATAAATCTTCCTTATCGATTTATTTTCGTTTTTATTAAATTATTTTTAAAATCTCCGTTTATATCTAATAACGGTCTTAACTCTTTTTTCTATCGTAAATAATATAAATTTACTAGAAAAACTCTTCGTTATCGAAGGATTAAAATTTAGATATTATTATCTATTTTTATAAACTTAACGTTATTAATTATTTAAGGGAAGAGATAATATTTTATATTTTATAAAAGACTTCTTTAAAATCTCTTAATAATTTTATTAATTTCCGCGATATACTCGATCCTAGTATTTAATCGTAATAGGTACGCCTTTAATAAAAATAAAAACCGATTTCTCTTAATCGGCGAAGAGTCGAGGAATATATATTATATAACTTTAAATTAACGGGTTTAATATATCGTTTAAATCGAATATAATCCGTTAATTATTAATATTAAGAGTTTTCGTTTTTTTCGAATAATCTTTTTTACTACTCGAATTTAATAAAGTCGAAGAATCTATATACGACCTTCTAGGCGCTTTTTATTATATTATTTATATTATATCCTAAACTACGTCTTTAATATTAATTTTAAAACCTTCGATAAAAGAGAAAATATAATAATAAAAAGTATAATACTAGGTCTTTAAAACTCCTAGATCTTTTAAAAAATAAATCGGTATTATAGGCGAAGGATTTTATAGTATAATTCGATTAAAATAAAAAGTTATTAATATAGAAATATTTAAATCGGTTAATCTTTATTTTAATATAAAAGGGTTCGTATTCCTTAAAGATTTTAACTAAACTTATATAAATAAAGAAAGATATATAAATTTATTATTTAATCGGTATATTTTACGGCGCTTAAAGGAGTTTATTAAGTATCTTCTTATTTATTATAATATATTTATCGGCCTATAATAAAAGCGCGTATTATTTTTCTAGTAAATATTTATCCGAGGTAATAACTTCGTTATTATCGAGATATTTTTTAATATAAGTCTAAGCCTTTTATAAATACTTATAATTAATCTTTTATCTTTTAGAATTAAATCTCGTAAAGATAAAGAATAAAAAAGGTAGTTATATAAAAAAAGAGTATTTTATAAAGTATAGAGTTTTATACTTATATAATTAATATTTATAATTTATAGTTTCTTAGTAAATATAGAATATCTACTCTATTACTACTCTCTAAAAATAGAAGAAATTAAAGAATTTTTATTATTTATTAATTTTAACTTTAGATCTACTTTTAAATTATCTCGGGCCTAGGACTAAGCCGATCTTAACGAGGATTATTATAATACGTTTATAAATTTCGAAATAATTCGAGACGGGCTTTAAGAAGTATTATAAGATATTTATATAATACGAATATAAAATAATTACCTAGAGTATAATCGCCGATATTCTTAAAGACCTATATATTAATTATTATTATTTAAATAAATAAATTAAGCTTTATAAATAATACCTTTAAAACTATAGTCTTTCGCTTGAATAAATTAAAAATCCCTCCGAATATATTCCTAAATATATAGTTATCTAGATTTAATAAACCTACGATATCCTAAACCCTCTTTCTATAAATAAATTCTTATATTTACCGAAGAATTAAAGTTTTTCCTACGCGTATAAAATATACTTTATAATTAATTATTATTATAAGAATATTCTATAAAGAGGAATAAATCCCTTTCGAAAAGAACGAGATAGAATATTTAACGGAAATCTATTATTATTATATAATATAACGCGTTTTATAAAGGCTCTTTAATAACGGAAAGTATATATCTTTATACTCTCGATAAAAATAAAATAAATAATATCGAGTATAAATTTAAATTAGATAAATTTTCTAGAGTATTCGCTCTATTAATAAACTTATATTTAAAAGACTTTACGATTTTAACGAGGTAGTTTTATTAATATAATTATTTAAAGCGAACCCTAAAGATAAAGAAAGTATACGTTTTTAGGGTAATCGAAATCAACGAATAATAATATAAATAATATATATAATTACGTTCCTTTATCTCCTACGTTTCGACGAGGTATTATATATTTAAGTATATTATATTAAGGTTTATAAAAAATATAATACGATTGAAATTATTCTTAATTTTCGAAAGACTTATTAATTAAGAGGTAAAAACCTTTATTTTAATAAGACTTTTTATTTAATTAACGGTAAAATAAAGATTAAATCTTTTTTCCTCTATTTTAATAAAGACTCTCTTTATCTTAACTATATTTATTTAATCCTTCGATAAATATATATTTTAAGGATTATATAAAGATATTTATTTCGTCCGTTTAATATATATAATTAACCTACTATATAAAATAAAATAATAATAAATAAGAAACTCTTTTTTTAATTATTATTATTAACGAAAGAAACTAGAGCTTTAGTGTTTTCCTCGAGAACTTTCGGAATAATTTATTTAATATTAATATCGATCTAACTTTATATAAAACTTATTTTTTTTAAAGAGGAGGTATTTAGTATTTATCGAGCGAATATTAATAGAGTATTCGATAATTATATAACTAAGGTAGTTAGAGTATAGTATTTAATAATCTTATAATCGTATATTATTTAATAGGATAGAATAATAAATTAATATAGAAAAGAGAGGATTTTATAAATCCTAATACTAGGAACGAAAGAAGGTATAATTATTATAGAAGAAACTATAAATACGCGTAAATATCGAAGATTCTTTTTAAATACTATATTTTTAATAGTAAATATTAATTCTATCTCTTTATATACTAAATATAAATTCAAATTTAATAATAGAGTAAATAAATAGAGTAAAAAGAATGAATAGAATAAATAGAATAAATAGAATAAATAGAATAAATAGAATAAATAGAATAAATAGAATAAATAGAATAAATAG
>JAABUS010000488.1_pt1 | contig 100902 bp, 111 predicted proteins | sample 5560161 | NCBI WGS metagenome assembly JAABUS01 (sample SAMN10711885, study PRJNA513376) | rock metagenome | isolation source: Antarctica rocks | place: Antarctica: Victoria Land, Trio Nunatak nord | collected 2016-01-04
GCCTTGCGCCGCCCGTCAGGCAAACCTTCTAAAAATTGTATAAGACTGGTCTCCATACCTTTTTTTATACTAAATTACACCACCTAAGCTTAGAATGCAACAGCCCTGCCTTTTGAAGGGGGCAAGGGGGACGGGTTGCTGTTTTTATGCCGATAAAAGAAGTATGCAACACAACGATAGAAAAAGTTTGAACAAGTTCATTTATTAAACTGATAAAAACGGCACCGCAAATCCGTTAATTTTTAAGAATCTTTTTTGCCGCAGCCACGTAGCAATTCCTATCCGCTTATTGGTTTGTGGCTTATGAAAAATCCATACTTTTCTTTGATGACAACGGCCTGGCACCACGCCCGGAAAGACCGTAAAACTTTTGTGCTGGTGTATGCTTTGTTTACCTGTGCAAATTTGGTAACGGCTGTCAACCCATTTTTTTATGGCTGGTTTATCAATTCGATACAAAAAAACGGGGCCAAAATCATTCCTTCCGTATGGCTGTACGGTTTGGGTTTTTTGGGTTTGAAGCTGTTGGAATGGGCATTTCACGGTCCGGCTCGTGTGATGGAACGGCAGCTGGCTTTCCATCTTTCCAAAAATTATTTGGATGATCTGTACCATAAAGTTATCCATTTGCAGGTGGGCTGGCATAAGGACAACCACAGCGGCGTTACCATCAACCGCATCCGAAAAGCTTATACCGCGCTCAAAGATTTCTTTCAGGTGGGCTTTTCTTACCTGCAATCGTTGTCTAAGTTTATCATTTCATTTTCGGTGATGTTGTATTTTTCGCCGCTTTTTGGCAGCATTGCCATTGTGCTGGGCGGTTTTACTTTTTGGGTGATCCTGAAGTTTGATAAAATCTATATCAGTTCTATCAGAGAAGTAAACGAAGCGGAACATGCCGTTTCTTCCAATCTGTTTGATAGTTTGTCAAACATGATGACCGTGATCACACTTCGGCTGGAAAAACAAGTTCATGCAGGTTTGATGGAAAAAATTAAGTTGGTTTTTCCACCTTTCAAAAAATTTGTGACGATCAACGAGATAAAATGGTTTACCGCCCAAATGCTCGTAGCCATGATCTATGTAACCATGATTTTGGGTTACGTGTACCAGCAGCAGCACAGCGGGCATGTTTTTATGCTGGGCGGTTTGGTTACGCTGCTGGGTTTCGTCAACCAGTTTACCAGTGTTTTTAATGATTTTGCCCAGCAATATAACCAAATCGTGCAGTTTCATACGGATGTGGAAACGGCAAAATCCATCGAAACCGGCTTTGAGCAGGAGCACAGGGCTTTGAATGAAAACAGTTTGCCCGAAGATTGGAAAAGCCTGACCATCCGCGGCCTCACATTTATACATGCTAAAAACAGTATGCTTCAGCCGGTTATCGATACGCGCGGCCAGTTAAATTCCGGGCCGGTCCTGAAAAAAGCTTATGGTTTAAAAGGTTTGAATATGCAGATTTTACGCGGACAAAAAATTGCCCTGATCGGCGAAAGCGGTTGCGGAAAAAGTACGCTGTTGGGTTTGCTGCGCGGATTGTATGCGCCTACAGCCGGAGACCATGTGGAAGTGGACGGCCGGGCAGATATGGATTTCAGCCACATTGCCAACGCCGTTACTTTGTTTCCGCAGGAACCGGAAATATTTGAAGCCAGTTTTCAATACAACATCACGCTGGGTTTGCCTTTTGAAAAGGAAGAAGTGAACCGGATTTGTGAAATTACCCGGCTTTCGGCCGTGCTGCAAAACCTGGAAAATGGTTTGGAATCAGTAATTCAGGAAAAGGGTGCAAACCTTTCGGGTGGCCAAAAGCAGCGGCTGGCTTTGGCGCGCGGCGTTTTGGCGGCCGGTTCCAGCAGTATTGTTTTGATGGATGAACCCACCAGCAGCATGGACCCGAAAACAGAACAGGAAACCTACCTGAACCTTTTTAAAGAATTTGAAGGTAAAACCGTGATTTCCAGCTTACACCGCTTGCATTTGCTGCAATATTTTGATTATGTGTATGTGCTGGATAAAGGCCGGATTGCCGAAGAAGGAACTTTCCGGGATTTGCTGAACCATGGTGAAATCTTCAACAAATTATGGGGCCATCAGCATAAACAAACGGCAGAAGCTGCGGCCTGAACCTGATTTTTATCTGCTAAAAGAAGCATCGATCATAAAAAAAGCTATAAGGTAAGAGCCTGTTTAAATTTCTATCACATCCTTCGTCAAACCCGGGATTAATAATTATAGTGCTTCTTTTATGCCATAAATTTGGGCATCGTATATTTTTGTTTTTGGCTAAAGCCAGTTGCTTGTCAACTTTATCCACGGCCTGAAGGCTGTGGCAATCAAAGTATGATAATTAGCCTGTTATGATAGCTTTGTCCGTTGCCGTCAGATAAAAAATTGTAAAACAAGGTGGCTAAATTGCCACGGCCTTCAGGCCGTGGATGGTAAGAAATTAGGTATGGCTTTAGCCAAAATAACCGGTAAGAAATATAATACTTCTTTTATGTCCATAAAATCTGTGTTTATATTTTGTACCGATAAAAGAAGCATGTGGTTTTAGTGTTTTTGACAGGGTAAAAGAAGCATAGAAAATAGATTGAATAAAATTTAAACAGGCTCTAATTTGCAGTTTTTTTTAAAGATTATTTTTTATGAACCTTGTTGTTCCTGCTCTTTTTGCGGTAGTTTTTTCACTAAATCATTGGTAAGCTGATCGCTGTAAGCACCGTAACCATTGATTAAAACGCCTTTTGTATCATCCGCAACAGAAGAAATGGCGTAAACAATGGCTTCATCTTCCGGATCAGAAATGCCCTCAAAGCGGTAATGTCTGTCGATAATAAACTCTTCAGGATGTTCCTGCAAGTATTTTCCTGGCCCGTCGGCCGTGTTTTCGGTGATGTTAAAATCAACCGTATAGCCATCTGCCAAAAGTTTATTGGTTATTTCGGAAAGGGTGGTCATGGGTTCCATTTCGTACGATTTATCAGGTTGATGGGCAAATATAAAGGTTTGGAAAGCATTTTCTTTATCAAATATCGTAGACATCAATCTTTGTTAAAGTGCTTTTTGATCGTCGCTTTCACAAGTTGACTTAACATTTTTTCTCTGGATAAACAAAGCACCAATAATTAAAGCGATGCCCAAACCGCGCATAAATCCATTCAAAAAATCATTCAGCCTAAAAAATTCGTGGAACAAAAACGGGAACGATTGGATAAACAGCCCCGCGCCTGCAAGCTTTTGTACACGCCTGCTCATTTTTTGATTTTTCATAACGATTGCATTTGATTGTTTAGTTTTTCCAGGTGATTTAAAAGTGGTTCAAATTTTTCTTTTCGTTTTTGATAAGCTTTTGGTCTTACATATAACCAGCTGAATAACAGAAATATGATAGTCAAAGTGTATAAGCCAATCGCCCAAAAAGTATTTCTATAAACCAGTTCGTACAGGTATAAAAGTAAGCCCGTGCTATAAAAAAACATGCCTAAAACCTGTGTCCGTTTGTAATAGATAATCCGGTTGAGTTGCACTTCCCGCAGGTATTTTAAAAATTCCTGGTTGCTGCAATTCCTGATTTTGTAGATTCTACTCAGCGATTTAAAGTTAGACCAGATCAGGATGGCCAAAGCAATCAAAATAAAAAACTGCCCCAGCCTTGTACTTATCAGTGCCGGTTGATAAAAAAATATACTGACCACAAATACTGCCGAACAAAGTAAAGTCACCACCGCCAGCCATGCTTTTTTTACCAGTGTTTTTTGCTGATAGTTTTTAGAAATAGCTTTAATTTCCTTTGCCTGCGGTAAATCGGAGGTATCGGCCGTTTGCCAGATTGCTTTCAGCTCATTCAAATTGTCCATGTTTCTTAAATTTTAGGCTGAGTTTTTCTTTAATCCGATGCACTTTCACCCGCACGTTGGCATTGCTCAAACCAACAATTGAAGCAATTTCTGCCTGGGGCAAATCCTCCAAAACCAAAGAAATCAGGATGCGGTCGATTTCCTCCAGTTCCGCAATACAACGGTATAAAAATTGGAGCTTTTCCTCCGGGGATTCTTCGATGATTTCGGGTAAGTTGACGGGCAGTTCCGTTTTGATTAGCCGTTTAGACTTCTCAATTGCCCGCAAACAATTATTGGTAGCGATGCGGAAAATCCAGGTGCTGATCTTGGAATCGTTCCTGAAAGAAGCCAGGTTGCGCCAAACAGCGATGAAAGTATCCTGCACCAGATCGCGCGCCTGATCGGCATCGTTTACATAACCCATGCACACGCGGAAAATCTGCGGCGAATATTGCTGATAGATGTCGTCAAACTCAGCCATCGCCTACACCAGTTTTAGGTTGATAAAAACAGTATCGGTAGTAATTGCCAAACTCATGTTCATTATTTTTTCATGAGATACGGCGGGGGAGGAAATGTTACAGGGTGATTTGGGTGGTGCTTCGTTTAGGCTGTAAAATTTGAAAATATAATCCTGGAATATTTTCTGTCTTCAGTTTATCAATAACGCACAAAACAAACCGCTAATCCATCTCAAATATGCCTAAGCTTTTTAACCGCACAACACTTATCAGTTACAATTACATCAAAATGGGGATATCTTATGTGGCAAAAAATAATACCGCAACAGAAGTAATGGATAGCGGTCATTATCTGGCGGGAGAAAATCCTGATGCCGTTCTTCAGGCTGTTATTTCTTTTCTCGGATAATAAAAGGGTACTTCTCGAACCGATTTATGGAAGACTTGAAATTTGTACCAATAATCCAAATAGAACTGGCGCAACAAGAGTATACATCAGGTTGATCCTACCCCGTATAAGACAAGGTAATTGCATAGGTTTAACGCCTGATTGCAGCGCACATGCGTTCCCAGTTTGCATGTGCAATGTTGTTCCGGTCCTGTTCACTTAAATCGGCTGCTTCCAGAAAGCGGCGTGATTTCCCGTTCTCTTTAATCTGATATGGATAATCTGTAGCAAACATGATGCGATCAGCACCAAGCAGTTCAACGGCCCAGGCAAGATAACGAGGGTTGAACATGCCGCTTGGCGTTACAAATATATTCGTCTTGAAATACTCGGATACCGGCTTTTGCAATTTTGCCCCTTCCGACATCAGATCGATGCGATCCAGGAAAAACAATACGATCTCGCCCCAATGCCCAAGGATCAGCTGAAGGTCTGGCAGGCGGTCAAATATTCCTGATAAAACTAACCGGAGCGCTTGAATACCGGTTTCATAATGCCAGCCAATACCGGCACCTGCAAAGAGGTCATTGAATTTGTCCTCAAATCCGCTGTAATAAGTATTCCGAACCGACGGCAAAGGAGTTTGTGGGTGCAAAGAAATTGGTGCCCGAAGTGCAGCAGCTGTCTCAAATATTGGTAAGAAATCTGCATGATCTATATTTTTCCCACCCGTTCTACCGTACAGCATCGCTCCGTTCAACCCAAGCTGACAAATTGCACGTTCCAGTTCGCGGGGAGCGTCTTTTGGCGAAGGCGTAGGAAGTGTAGCAAAACCTTGAAAACGGTCTGGCATTTTCCAAATCATTTCTGCTAATAAATCATTAGTGGTGCGGGCGAGCAAAACCGCTTTTTCACCAGCAAGACTTTGAACGCCCGGTGTTCCGAGCGACAGTACCTGCACGTCCACGCCGCTTTCGATCATCAACTGAATACGCTCATCTGCTAAATCATAAAGGCGGCGTTCGATGGCGCCTCCTTGTGATTTGCCTATTGAAATGTCTTGTAATTCCGGCGCTAATGCCGTCCATGCAGCCATAATCCCGGGCGTAGCAAAATGTTCCTCCAAGGCAATAATTTTCATAAACCTATCAAATTAAGCAAATATTTATTTAGTAAAAGCGAACCCTGTTTAGGTATTCAATAACTCAGGTACGAAAATGTCTTCACATGTAAGCAGCCGTTTTGATAAACCCTGTTCATAATGATAGCGTAGGAAAGTTTCCACCGTTTTGCGGTTAGCTTCAACGCCATATGGCCACCAATCTTTACCCATTACTTCTTCATTCTCGTCGATTAAGTTGCTGAGCCATGGTATCATCACATCCATATTGTTAAAGATATTCTTGAACTCGTAACCTTTCAAGGTAGCGTTCTTAGCGTCGCAAAACCCTTTATAAATAGCTGTCGCCAAACCGGGATGCTGTGCGATAAGATCCTTACGGATAACAACCAGGTGCATGATCGGAAAAATACCTGTACGTTTGAAATACTCCTGCTCCACGTTTTTTGAATCAGGGAACAACTGCGAAACTTTCGGCGAATGTTCCAGCATACATTTTGGGACGTCTGCCGAGATTAACGCATCAATTTCTCCTGCTTCCAGTTTCGCCCCCAAATCTTCCAGGTCCTGCGGCCAGGTTACGTCCACATTTGGCGGATGAGGATGTGTAACATAGTCAGTAGAACTCAAAGGCCAGTCAAGTTTACCTACTAACCAACTGCATTGGTCTGGCGTTAAACCGTATTCATCCGATAAAATCCCTTTGGGCCATACGCCCGCGTCATGCCCGTACAACGCCAGTTCACCGATCTTTTTACCTGCCAGGTCTTGTGGATTTTTGATACCGCTCGCATTGTTGACATAGATTGCTGAATGCCTGAACACCCGTACAGGAAATACAGGAATGGCTGTGAACGGGCAATCTTCCAAATCAAAAACCCGTAAAAAATAACTCATTCCCATCTCTGAAACATCAAATGCCTGGTTCCTGATCATTTTTTCGAAGATCTCGGTGATCACCTGGGCGGTTTCAAAACTGGCATCTACGTCCGCTATCTTCACAGTACCGTCAACTAAAGGGCGATAACGGTCATAACTTCCAAATCCAAACTTCAACTTCAGCGTTCTTTGGGTATTGCTTTCATTGACTTTATTTGTTGCTTCCATGATTTTTGGTTTTATATAATGTTAAATCAATTCAAAATATAGTAACAATTTGTTACTATATAGTAATGTTTTTATTACTGTTTTTGTTTCAGTATTTTTTAAATTTGTTTAATGGACGAAAAAGATATTGACTCGAAATTGAGGGTTTTTGAAAAAAAACATCATTACAACTGGCAATACCTGGCCTACAAGCTCAGAAAGCATTTGGACTTATGGGCGCTAAAAAATGTAAAGAATCCATCAGGGGAAATGAAGCAGTCTTATTTGCCGGTAATTTTCAATATTAACCTAAACGGAAGTACAGCCAGCAAGATCACCCGGCGCTCGATGGTGATTAAACAAAACCTAAGTCAAACGATCAGGGAATTAAAAAAAACGGGTATGATCGTTACCGAAACCGATAACAAGGATAAAAGAAGTGAACGGCTATATCTGACACCTGAAGGAAAGCATGTAGTGCTTGACGCTCATTTGGAACTTGATAAGCTACAAAAAGAATATGCCCGTTTGGTTGGAGAAGATGAATTGAAAACCGCAGTTGATGTGTTGCTTAAGCTTATCGCCTATCACGAAAAATTAGATGAGGTTTAAAACACTTTTTCCATTATAGAAAACAAACTTTTTCCATTTTTTAGGTTAGGGATTTGTTCTTTCTACTTCACTGGTTTCCCACTCATCACAAAAACCAGTTTCCCGCCATTCATAATTTGATTATGCGTGATAAAATGCTGGTTTAAAGGCGTTCCATTCAACGATACTGTTTTTACATATACATTTTTGTCGGATTGATTTTTGGCGATAATTTCCAAATTTTTTCCTTCGGGAAGCTGGATAACTGCGCCATCAACTGCCGGGCTTCCCAGCGAATACTGATCCGATCCCGGCGCAACCGGATAAAAACCCAGCGAACTGAAAATGTACCAGGCACTCATCTGGCCGGTATCATCGTTTCCGCCCAAACCATCGGGCGTTGGTTTGTACATTTTCGGCAAAATCATGCGCACGCGTTCCTGCGTTTTCCAGGGCTGGTTGGTCCAATTGTACAAATACGCCACGTGGTGCGAAGGCTCGTTACCATGCACATAATTGCCGATGATACCGTCGCGCGTAATATCTTCCGTTTCGGCAAAATATTTATCCGGCAAATTCATCGTGAACAACGAATCCAGACGCGAAATAAAACGCTTGTTGCCGCCCAACAATTTAATCAGTTCGGTTGGGTTTTGCGGGACGAAAAAAGTATAGTTCCAAGAATTTCCTTCGATAAAACCCTGATTATTAGTGGAAAGCGGATCAAAGTTTTTGCGAAAAGTACCGTTTGATAACTTCGGGTGCATAAAACCATCTGCCGGGTCAAACACATTTTTATAGTTTTCAGACCGCTTGATAAACTCATTATAAATATCCGTTTGTCCTAATTTTTTAGCCATTTGCGCAATTGCCCAGTCATCATAAGCGTATTCCAGCGTGTTGGAAACCGAAACGCCGTTGTGCTCATCAGCAATATAACCTTTGTCCATATACTCACCAATCCCTTCATAATCGCGTTTTCGGGCGGTGGCCACGCAGGCTTCCAATGCTTTTTGGGTGCTAAAAGAAGCATTGCCTTTCATCACCGCATCGGCAATCACGGCCACGGCATGATAGCCCGACATGCACCAGTTTTCGTTGCCGGAATTTGACCAAATGGGCAGCATATGTTCCGGACTTTGCTCATAATGTGCCAGCATAGATTTGATCATATCGTCATTCCGTTTTGGTTCGATGATGTTGAAAAGCGGATGCAGCGCGCGGTAAGTGTCCCACAAAGAAAACGTGGTGTAATTGGTAAATCCGTTCGCCTGATGCACATTTTGATCAACGCCTTTATACTTTCCGTCAACATCCATATAAATGGTTGGGTTGATCATGGCGTGATACATCGCTGTATAAAAATTCTGTTTTTCGGCCAGGCTTTTGCTTTGGATCGTGATTTTAGAAAGTTCCTGTTCCCAGGTTTTTTGCCCTGCTTCTTTTACCGCATCAAAATCCCAGCCCGGAATTTCAGCTTGCATATTATTTAATGCACCTTCCATGCTCACCGGCGACAACGCAAATTTGATCTTGATCTTTTCGCCATCTTCTGTTTTAAAATCAAAATAAGCGCGAAGCTTTTGTGCGGCCACTTCCGGGAAGTTTTTGCTTTGATTGAATTTCCCCCAAAAACCTCTGTAAACTTCTTTTTTAGAATAATTGCGGTTGCCGTAAGCAATAAAAGGCTTAGAAAATTTCATGGCAAAATAAAGCGTCCGGTTTTTGGCCCAGCCGTTGGTTTGCCGATAACCGGTCACCAAAGTATCGTTCACCACGCGCAAATAAGTCCACACATTTTTATCATCATAGTTATAAATGCCGGCCATCAAATCCAGGATGATGTGCGATTGATCTGATTTCGGGAACGTATATTGATGAAAACCAACGCGCGTACTGGCCGTCATTTCTGCTGTGATGTTGTAATCATCCAGTTTCACTTTGTAATAATCCGCAGCAGCTACTTCGTTTGCATGGGAAAATTTGGAGCGATAACCGCTGTTCGGTTGCGTGGCCGTTCCTGGATTTAGTTTGAGTTGTCCAACCGTCGGCATCACCAAAAAATCACCAAGATCCGAATGGCCCGTGCCGCTGAAATGTGTATGGCTAAAACCGGTTATCGAGTGGTCATCATATTGATATCCAGCACAATACTTATAAACATCAGGATTGTATTTGCCGTTTTGTTCATAGCTGACCGTGTCTGTTTCCGGGCTGAGTTGCACCATCCCGAACGGAACAGTTGCGCCCGGAAAAGTGTGGCCCATGCGCTGCGTACCGATGATCGGCTTGACGTATTGTACTAAATTGGATGACGGTTTTTGTTGTGCAAAAGAAGCAAATGAACAAAAAATTAAACCGGTTAAAAGAATCGTATTTCTCATTACACAATTGTTGTTGGTTGATTAAATAGCTGCAAACAATAATAAGCAGGAAATTTTCGGAAATTCAATTTTTGTAAAAAAACTGATTAATATAAAAATCAGTCGATAAAAGAAGTATTAAGTATGAAGTTGTTTAGACTTACTTATTGAGAGGACTAAATGCTTCTTTTAACCTGCTAAAATCAACGGGTTTAAACCCCTTGCTACAAAATGTACCGAGGCTACGCCTCTCTAATTGTAGTTTTCATAGAACCGTAGGCTCGGCCGGTTTTGTAAAAATGGGTTTCAACCCGTTTATTTGGCTTTAGAAATAAACCGCATTAAAAAAGTTTAAACAACTTATATTCAGCCTTGATTGACTTTTGTAAAATTTTTATGCTAAGCCCTGAACTTTCCTGCGGCATACTCCTTTTATAGGCTGAAAATTTATCTTCGCAATAAATCATCTGCACAAAATGAAAAAACTATTGGCTGCTTGTTTATTGGCAGCAACCGCTCAAGCTTTTGCACAAACTACGCCTGTTCCGGGTAGTAAATACGATCAGCATAAAGTATTTGACCCTAATTTTTATACGGATAAAGGCAATCCGTTTCGTACGGCTGGCGGTGCCCCAACTGCAAAATATTGGCAAAACCATGCTGATTATCAGATTAATGTGGCTTTGGATACCCTGAAAAATCAGATTTCGGGCAGCACCACCATTACTTATACCAACAACAGCCCGGATGGCTTGCCGTTTTTGTGGCTGCAACTGGATCAGAATATTTACCGCCGGGATTCGCGCGCTGAAACAACTACACCGGTTACAGGCGGCCGTTTTGCCAACAAAGCTTTTACACAAGGCGATGTGATTAAATCGGTTACGCTGATTAGAAATGGTAAGGCAGAACCGGCCAATTATCTGGTGACGGATACGCGGATGCAGATCAAACTAAAAGATTCACTAAAAGCATCGGGCAATAAAATCCAGATTAAAATTGATTACAGCTTCGAAATCCCGGAAAACGGGACCGACCGGATGGGCCGCGTGAAAACCAACAACGGCTGGATTTATGAAATTGCGCAATGGTATCCGCGAATGGAAGTTTATGATGATTTAAGCGGCTGGAACACGATCCCGTACTTAGGCGCATCTGAGTTTTATTTGGATTACGGTAATATCAGCTACACGATCACGGCACCTTCCAACCTGATTATTGCCGGTTCAGGAGATTTGCTAAACCCGGCCGAAGTTTTATCGCCAACAGTTTTGGGTAGATTGGCCAAAGCCAGAAACAGTGATCAAACGGTGATGGTCCGCGATTCTTCAGAGGTAACCAAACAAAATAATTACTTCAAAAAGCCCATGCTTACCTGGCGTTTTTTATGCAAAAATACCCGCGATGTGGCCTGGGCAGCTTCTAACGCTTTTGTTTGGGATGCGGCCCGGATTAATCTCCCCAGCGGAAAAAAAATCCTGGCACAGTCTGTTTATCCCATCCAAAGCGGCGGGCCTGCTGCCTGGGGCCGGTCAACAGAATATGTAAAAGCCAGCATCGAAATGGATTCCCGGCAATGGTTTGAATTTACTTATCCAACGGCAACCAACGTGGGCGGAATTGTAAGCGGAATGGAATATCCGGGCATCGTTTTTTGTGGTGCCGAAAGCCGCGGTGCTGAACTTTGGGACGTAACCAATCACGAATTCGGGCACAATTGGTTTCCGATGATCGTGGGTTCCAACGAACGCAAATACGCCTGGATGGATGAAGGTTTTAATACGTTTATCAACCAGATCGACATCACACTTTTCAACAAAGGCGAATATTATATTAAACCGGATGCAGAAGCTGGTGCGCAATCTGCTTTCGGGCCGCAGGCAGAAGCCATTTTTAATACACCGGATGTGTTGCAAGCTTCGTTTTTGGGTGAAGCAGCTTACAGCAAACCGGCTTTGGGACTGAAAATTTTGCGCGAGCAGGTTTTGGGCGAAGAGCGTTTTGATTATGCTTTCAGAACTTATATTAAACGCTGGGCTTTTAAACATCCGTCGCCCTGGGACTTTTTCCACAGCATGGATAATGCCGCAGGAGAGGATTTGAGCTGGTTTTGGAAGGAATGGTTTTTTACCACCTGGAAGCTGGACCAATCGGTAAAAGGGATCACTTATGTGCAAAATGATGAGGCAAAAGGGGCATTGATCACCATAGAAAACCTGGGCGAAATGGCTTTGCCGGTTACGCTGGCCATTACGGAAGCAAATGGCAAAAACGCGACCATAAAACTGCCGGTAGAAATCTGGCAGCGCGGCAGCAGCTGGACTTTCCTATATCCATCTACCTCAAAAATAAATTTGGTGGTGCTTGACCCGGAGCATGTTTTGCCGGATATCGAACCGGACAATAATGCTTTTAGCGGGATAACTATGCCAGCCGGAACCACGGCAACAACGGTGATCAACAAATATCTGGACGCCATTGGTGGCGCAGAAAAATTGAGGAGCGTAAAAGATTTGACTATTACTTCTGCCGGGCAAATTTCGGGCATACAAGTACAGCAAACCAATCAATATAAAATGCCCGACAGGTTTTCGCAGGATGTGAAGGTGCCGGCTTACAATCTTACGCGGCACACCACCGTGAACAAAGACAGTGTAAAAACACTGCAAAACAACCAGCCGGTTCAGCTAACGCAAAATGATAAAGCTATTTTAAGGCAAGCCCAAACCCTGTTTCCGGAGCTGAATTATGGCAATGCTTCTTTTAGCACGGTTTTATCATCAGGGATAAAAATAATCGGTAATACGCCTGCCTATCTCATCACGGTTACCAACCCGAATGGCAATGTGATCAAATCGTATTATGATATGGCTTCCGGGTTGAAACTGAAGGAAACAAGGAATGTTTCCGGTATCACAACTACTTCGGATTATAGCGATTACCGCGTTGCCGGGAACGGGATCAAGTTTCCGTACAGCATAAAAAATACCTTGTTCGGCGAAAATATCGAGTTTAAAGTTTCGGATGTAAAAGTGAACAGTGGCGTAGCGGATAGTTTGTTTCAGTAGAAATAGGTGGTAAAAGAAGTATATCTAAAAACAAAAGGATGAACAAATAACGTTTTTCATCCTTTTATTTTAATACAAATTTTAAGGTTCTATTCCTAAAATTAAAAGAGGAACTGGTGGGCTATTTCTTCCTTGTCTCATTACATTATAAACTTCTCCTTCAAAATATGCAGGGCCACTACTCATTTTAGCTTGCATTGATTTAGTCGGCAGTATTTCTATACCTAAATTTATTACACCTCCAGAATAAAACATCATGTGTTTAACAAATAAATCATAAGCTACAAATGAATATTTTCCGAATTGAATTTCAACAGCAATTTTATCTTTGACAAAATCTGTTTGATTATAAGAATAAATTGGATCGATTTCACCATTTTGAATAAAAAATTCTTTTTGATCCGTTGCATTCATAGGTATAGATTGTTCCATTAATTCCCTGTCTAAAGTAATATAATAACTATATCTACTTTCATTCCAATTTAGCTTATTGAAATCTGTTTCAAACGCTTTATTAAGTTCTGTAGGTGAATATAAGTTGTTTCCAATTTTCCTTTTTTCTTTACTAACCTTAGTTAGATATTTGCTTGCATCAATGTTCTTAATAACATCTTGAATTTCTTTGTAAAGATTGTTGTGATGAACTATCAGGTACTCCTCTCCATTTAAATGAGAATATTTTTGTGCTATTTTCATTTATCAAATAATTCTATACTGTTTTCGGGTTCAAGTTCTAACCACTCTTTTGGAATTTGAGATACTTTATCTTTTCCATTTGGTTTATGAATTGGCTTGTCGATTGGTCTGATTTTTAATTTGCCTTCTTTCAAATCGGCTATTCTTTGATTAGCAATTTTACAGTATTCTATTTTTTTTTCAATACCAATTGCATTACGATTATTTTTAATTGCGCCAATAACAGTTGAACCAACTCCAGCAAAAGGATCAAGAACCCAACTGTTTTCATTTGTTAAGGCTAAAACACATCGATCAACCAACTCAATAGGAAATTGACAAGGATGGTCTGTTTTTTCAGGGTGATTAGATTTTACATTTGGAATATCCCACATTGCTCTATCCCAATCCTGCTCAATGATTGTCCATATATCGCTAGGATTTTTGCCTAAGGGATTTCCAGAAGGTTGTCCTTTTTTTGGCCCTTTAAAATGTAACTTTCCAGGATATTTTGAAGGAATTCTAACATTGTTAAGATTAAAAATATACTCGTCATTTTTACTAAACCATAGTATTGTTTCATAACGACCACTAAAGCGATTACTAGCATGAAGACCATGACCAAAATGCCAAATAATTCTATTGCGCAGTTTAAGTCCATGTTTTTTAAAAATCTGATAGTAATAAATGTCTAAAGGAAAAATTTCGCCTTTTTCAACGAAATTACCAACTTGCCAACACAAGTTTCCTTTATCTGAAAGTGTTCTTATAAGTTCTACTATAATTTCTTCTTGTGTTTCAAGATACTTTTCGATGCTTGTTTTTATTTCGTAGGATTTACCAACATTGTAAGGTGGTGAAGTCAAAATAAGATCAAACTTACGATCTTCAATTGTTTTGAGATAAGTTAAACAATCGCTATTCTTAACTTCAAAATCAATTTCTGGGTTCATATATTCAAATAATGGTTCTTTTAAATTCATGCTATTTACTCCTAAGTAATTTAGCAAATATACTTTTTTGAGTTACCAATTTAGAGCCTGTTTAAATTTCATTGAATTTATTTTCTATACTTCTTTTACCCTGTTAAAAACACTAAATCAGGTGCTTCTTTTACCAGTACAAAATGCAAACACAAATTTTATGGGCATAAAAAAGGCATCATAAAATTTTATTGAATGAAATTTAGACAGGCTCTTAATATCTATCTAAATAATCTTCTTTTCTAAAAAAAGAAGCATCAGCCAAAATCGCCAATGCTTCTTTTACCACCCTAAAATCTTCAACTCAAAATTCCCTCAATCAATCCCAATTCTTCCCCGCTAAAAATAGTATTGTCCAAACATTTTAAAGAATCAACTAATTGTGCCGGTTTGCTCGCTCCAATTAAAACAGAAGTAACACGCTCATCTTTTAATATCCAGGACAAAGCCATTTGCGCCAAAGATTGATTGCGTTGTTGGGCAATATCATTCAACTTTTTAATTTGGTTTAGCTTTTCTTCAGTCAGGTTATTTTCTGTTAAAAAGCCAACGCCTTTTGCTATACGCGAATCTTCCGGGATGCCTTTTAAATATTTATCGGTCAACAAACCTTGCGCCAGCGGAGAAAACGGAATACAGCCCACACCTTCTGTTTCCAGCAGATCCAGCAAACCTTCCGTTTCTACCCAACGCTCAAACATCGAATATTTGGGTTGATGGATTAAACAAGGTGTGCCCAATTCCTTCAAAATCTTAATGGCTTCGGCTGCTTCTTTTGGGTGATAATTGGAAATGCCGACATACAAAGATTTGCCCTGGCGCACGATCAGATCCAGCGCAGCCATGGTTTCCTCCAAAGGCGTTTCCGGGTCGGGCCGGTGATGGTAAAAAATATCTACATAATCCAGCTTCATGCGTTTCAGGCTTTGATCCAAACTGGAAACCAGGTATTTCTTAGAACCCCATTCGCCATAAGGGCCGTCCCACATGTAATAACCGGCTTTGGTAGAGATAATCAGCTCGTCTCGGTAGCTTTTAAAATCCTCGTGCAAAATCCTTCCAAAGTTTTCTTCCGCTGATCCTGCTGGCGGGCCGTAATTATTGGCCAGGTCAAAATGCGTAACGCCATGATCAAAAGCCGTTTTTAAAGTATTGCGAAAATTTTCCATTACGTCTACATCGCCGAAATTGTGCCACAGGCCAAGCGAAACTGCCGGAAGTTTGATGCCGCTTTTGCCGCAGCGGCGATATTCCATATCTTGGTAACGGGCGGAATTTGCTAAATAAGTCATGTTTAAGTTTATAATTTATTGTGCTAAAATTAGCTTAAACTATCATCTGCGCAAACCCGAAACTATATTATATTTAATGCAATGTAAGTTATTTTATAAATCCGCTTCAGTTTTATGCCGGTAAAAACAGTATTCATATTTCACTTGCAATTTCAGCAGTTTTTATGTTGATTTAAACACCAATCCACACCCTGATGAAACGCTTCTTTTACACCTGTTTTTTAATGTTCTTGCTTTCCATTTCTTTGCAGATGAAAGCGCAAACCGTCATTCCGCTTTATCCTGGTGCCATTCCCAACTCCATTTCCGGGCCTGACGAGGAAGTCAAATCTAAGGATCCAAACAATATCAACTACAGCAAAATTTCTAAACCAACGCTCGAAATCTATCTTCCCACAAAAGATAAAGCAAGCGGTGCGGCAGTTGTTATTTGTCCGGGCGGAGGTTATGCCTTTGTTTCTTACGACCATGAAGGGACTGAAATTGCAAAAGCTTTTAACCAGCTTGGCGTAGCTGCTTTTGTGTTGAAATATCGTTTGCCCAGCGATGCGATCATGAAAGATAAAAGCATCGGGCCATTGCAAGATGCACAAATGGCGATCAAAACCGTGCGCGAAGGTGCTGCAAAATATCATATCGACCCAAATAAAGTTGGCATTATCGGTTTTTCTGCCGGCGGAAGTTTGGCGGCATTAACCGGTTCGCATTATAACGATCCAAAGATTGCAAACGCTAATAATATCAGTTTGCGGCCCGATTTTATGGTGCTGCTGTATCCGGTGATTAGCATGACGGATAGTTTAACGCATAAAGGTTCACACGATAACCTGCTCGGATTAACACCAACTCCGGAGCAAATCAGCTATTTCTCCAACGAACTGAATGTTACGCCGAACACACCGCCAACAATGCTGGTTCATGCGGAAGATGATGGTACGGTAAATGTGAAAAATTCACTTTATTATTACCAGGCTTTGCTGAAAAATAAAGTTCCGGCCGAGATGATTATCTATCCAAAAGGCGGACATGGTTTTGGGTTGAACAACAAAACCACGCCGGATAAATGGATGGATAACTGTAAAAACTGGATGATCAGCAACGGTTGGATCAAGTAAAACCAATGCTTCTTTTATCAAGCTAAAATTAGAATTAACTTAAACAAGCAAGAAAATGGCACAAGTTGTAAAAAGTTCAATCACGATCAGCGCGCCGGTTTCGGTGGTTTGGGATGCGCTCGTTAATCCCGAAAAAACAAAAGTTTATATGTTTGGCTGCGAAACTGTTTCTGATTGGAACGTGGGCAGTGATTTGCTTTGGCGAGGACAGCACGAAGGCCGGGAAATGGTTTTTGTGAAAGGGAAAATCCTGGTTATCGAACCAGAAAAATTGCTGAAATATACGGTGATCGATCCGTTTGCCGCTTATCCTGACATTCCGGAAAACTATTTGAACGTAACGTACGAACTCATCCCGAACGGCCCGCAAACTACTTTAATTGTTACCCAGGACGGATTTGAAACTGCGGCCGAAGGAGAAAAAAGGTACAACGACACGTATAATAACGGCGAAGGCTGGAACCCGATTTTGGTTGAAATAAAAAAGCTGGCAGAAAGTTAATTGCAAATGAAACGTCTCAGTTTAACGCTCAATGTTTTTTCGATCTTATGGTCTGTTATTTCTTATGCTCAAAAATCGAGTACGGCCAGTTTCTTTAATAAGATCAAAAACTACAACCTATCTTTAATTTTAAATGCAGATAGTATTCAGACAGAAGGAGAAGAAGGCGGTTTGAGAAAAGTTAAAAGAGAAGAAATATTAGGTTTTATAGGCGATGATTTTCAGCGGTTTCAAATTCATTTTACTTCGATCATCAAAAACCCTAAGAACCCATATCAATATCTTGCTTCGGGGAAGACGAAGGTTCATGATGTGATTTTTCCTTTTAACGGAACCATCACCATTAAAAAAGCCGATTTATATACAAAAAGCGATATTCAAGGATATAAACAAGGATTTGCAGATTGTGAAGTAACCCTAAACGAAAATAGAAGACAAGTTGGCGCCGGTTCTATTAAAGGAAAACTCAAAAGCAATTTCGATATAAACGCTAAAGGACAATTTGAATATGATGCGCTTTTGCTTGTATCTGATGGTTTTTCAAATAATGATTTCGTGGGAACGTGGACAAGCTATAAAACGAACGAATCTAAAAAGTGCAATTGGGGCGATTATAGAATCCCAAATTCCGGAGATTTAGACGATGGAACAGGAGAGTTTATGGTTTCCAGCAAGTACATCAAAAATGGCTGGTTAGAATATATGCTTGAACATAAAATACCTAATCCAGCAATAGATGTCAAACCTATAAAAACTAAAAATTAGTGGGAATGATTCAATATTATCGAATTGAAAATATGGAATTTTTGTTATGAACCCTCCATAAATTTCAAAAAATTATTTTTCAATTTATGCTGGAAATAATGATGCAAAAATAACTTCACCACAAATTTTATCCTGATAAAAGGAGTACGGCAAATGTTGTACTTCTTTTTTTATTTTATTCAGGGTTTTTTTAGCCTGATTTCTTTAAAAACAACAATCGGTAACGGGAAGAAACATTAAAGCAGGTATTGAGTTATGCTACCAATATTTATTTTTTAATCTATGGCTTTAAAATCTATACCTCCTTTTTACACCAAACTGGCGATGGTGCTTGTCAGCATGATTGCACTTGGCTTCCTGATTATTAATGGTAAAGAGATACTTTCCCCGCTAATTTTTGCGATGTTGTTTTCGATCATGTTGTTGCCGGTAGCCAAGTTTTTTGAAAATAAATGCCATTTGCCAAGAAGTGCCTCCAGCGGGATTTCTGTTATATTATTGATTGGTGTAGTTGGAGGGATACTGTATTTAATTGGTTCTCAGATTAGTGACCTGGCAAGCGATTGGCCGCAACTGCGGGACCAGATAACCACTTCTTTTAGTAATTTGCAGGATTGGATTGCTGAGCATTACGATATCAACGCCAAAAAGCAAATGAAATATGTACATTCTGCTACTTCAGAGATTTTGAATGGCAGCCCCGCAGCAATCGGTTCAACAGTGCTTTCCTTGTCCTCAGTATTGCTTTTTCTAATTTTTATGCTGATTGATACCTTCTTTTTATTGGTTTACCGCAGGTTATTGATGAAGTTTCTGGTTGCTGTGTTTAAAGAAGAGAACTCACAAGCTGTTTTTGATGTAGTAGAACGCATTCAATATATCATTCGGAAATACATCACCGGGTTGGTTTTAGAAATGGCTATTGTAGCTACAATTGTTTGTACCGTTTTCCTGATCGGTGGTATCAAATACGCATTTTTGCTTGGTTTAATTACCGGCTTGTTTAATATTATCCCGTACATCGGTATTTTTACGGCACTTCTATTAAGCGTTTTGATCACTTTTAGTACGGCCGCAATTGGCAAAGTTATTCTGGTTTTGGTAACAATCTTAGCCATGCACCTGATAGACAGTAATGTTTTATTGCCTTTAATTGTAGGTTCTAAAGTGAAAATAAACGCTTTAGTTACAATTTTAGGCGTAATCATCGGCGAAATGCTTTGGGGCATACCGGGCATGTTTTTATCTATCCCGATGATTGCTATGTTCAAAATAATTTTCGACCGGATAGAATCTTTAAAACCCTGGGGGATTTTGCTTGGCGATGAAGAAAAACCAACCAAACATTCAATTTTGCACCGAAAAGGCGACGTGCCCGATGCAGAAGTTGTAGGTAAACAACTTCAATGAATCTGCGCCTGATTAAATATTAATCAGGGATTTTTTATGCGGTATAAAACCGTTAAGGCATCTTCTCCGCATATCAAATTATTTACGGGTTCGCCGATAATTTCCGGTGCTTTTGTTCCTTTTCCCCAGCGGTTTTTGCTGATGAAAACCCTTGCTTCATCCCACAAACCAGCATCAATAAACAGCTGTAAAGTTTTCGCCCCGCCTTCAATAATCACCGATTGGATGTCCTGCAAATACAATTGAAACAGGATGTATTGCGGCAAAAACAGATCAAAATCCTCCAGACTGATATATTTAAGATTACCTTCCAATGCTGTTTTTACCTCATTAAAAACCAAAGTTTCTACGGATTGATCAAACAAATGCAAATCCTGGTTTAGCTCCAGTCTCCGGTCCAAAACCACACGTTTCGGTTGTTTGGCATCAGGTTGATAGCGGTTGTTCAGTTGCGGATTATCAGCCTTTGCCGTATTTTTTCCAACCAAAACCGCATCTTCTTCACTGCGCCACCGATGCACCAGTTTTTTGGAAATCGGATCAGAAATCCACTTTTTACTGCCATCTTCCGGGGCAAAAAAACCATCCGCTGTTTCGGCCCATTTTAAAATAACGTATGGCCGCTGCTTCAGCACTCGTGTGAAAAAACGCTTGTTCAGTTCCGCGCAGTCCGCTTCCAGCACGTTCACAATCACTTCAATCCCGGCATTTTGCAGTTTTTCAATCCCTTTTCCATCTACCTGCACAAAAGGGTCCCGGCAGCCAACCACAACTTTTGGGATCCGATTTTTGATGATCAGATCAGCACAAGGCGGCGTTTTCCCAAAGTGTGCACAAGGCTCCAACGACACATAAATTGTGGCTTCCTGTAGCAATTTTTCAGCATCAGCATATTGGGTAAAAACCGAATTTATGGCATTCACTTCCGCGTGCGGCTGTCCGTATTTTTGGTGATAGCCTTCGCCAATAATTTTATCCTGATGCACAATTACTGCACCAACCATCGGGTTCGGGCTTACAAAACCAGCTCCCAATGCAGCCAGTTCCAAACATCGGCGCATGTATTTTTCGTGGTCCTCCATGTTGCAAAAGTAGCTTTTTCCGTTCTTTGCCGGATGAAAACTGTTGGCGAAGCGCGTTTGTGGCTCAAAGAAAAAATTAAAAATTTATTTTCTGCGGAGGAATTGCCGGAGATCATGTTTTTAACCCTGAATTTTATTACCGGATTGTCCAAAACGCAGCAACTTGTTTTCCCGGAAAAAGAACTTTCAGGGCAGCAAATTCAGATGCTTCTTTTATCGGCACAAAAACTGGAAACCGGAATGCCCATACAATATGTTTTGGCTGAAGCAGATTTTTTTGGGTTGAAGTTTGAAGTAAATCCCGCTGTTTTAATTCCCCGGCCGGAAACCGAAGAACTGGTGAGCTGGGTTTTGGAAGAAAAGGCGAAAGTAGAAGCGGAAACGCTGAAGGCTGAAAGCTTAACGCTGACAGCTATCCTGGACATCGGCACAGGCAGCGGCTGTATCTCAATTTCAATCAAAAAAAACTGGCCCGAAGCAACCGTTTCCGGTTTGGATATTTCTGCGGAAGCCTTGCAAATCGCCCAAAAAAATGCGTTGCTAAATGGAGTGGAAGTAAATTTTTCTCAGCAGGATATACTCAATTTTATGCCGATAAAAGAAGCATCAGCTTATTCCATCATTGTCAGCAATCCGCCTTACATCACTCAAAAAGAACAACAGCAGATGCAAAGTAATGTGCTGGATTTTGAACCAAGCCAGGCGTTGTTCGTACCCGAAAACGATCCTTTGCTTTTTTATCGCGCCATAGCAAATTTTGCTGCCGTAAATCTGGGGCACAATGGTTTGCTTTTTTTCGAAATCAATGAAAAATTTGGGTTGCAAATTGTGGGACTTTTGAAGCAAAAAGATTTTGTTGAGGTAGAGTTGAGACAAGATTTTAGAGGAAAAGACCGCATGATCAAAGCTTCAAAAAGTTAAAAAGCAGATGCTGTTTTTATCGGGTCAAAATTAGATTTGTGTCAGTTTCAGGCAATAAACACATTTATACTTATCTAAAAGCTATTTATTGAACTGGAAAAACTTCTCATTGTTATTTTTGTAAACTGATCAAATGAACAATGGAGATGACGGGAAACGTATTAAGTAAAGCGGTTTTGACAAAAGATATTGGCGTTGATCCAAACAAAAAACTATTTCAGGACAGGAAAAGGACCAATTTCTTAAAAACTTACGAGCAGCAGCTGATTGCGTTTTTAGTCAAAAAAATGCCTTTGTTCATCACTTCCAACAACCTCACATTTATTGGTTTTTTGGGAAGTTTGCTTGTTTTTGTCGGTTTTTTGCTGGCTACTTATATTGATCGGACTTATCTTTTGCTGGGCGTTATCGGCCTGGCGGTCAATTGGTTTGGTGATTCGCTCGATGGCCGGATTGCTTATTACCGCAACACTCCGCGAAAATGGTTTGGCTTTGCGCTGGATATCATTATGGATTGGATTGCTACCGTTTTTATCGGTTTGGGCTATGTAGTTTATGCCAAAGAAGAACTCGAAATTGTGGCTTTTCTGTTTGTAGTTTTATACGGATGGGCGATGATTATTTCGCAAATCCGCTACAAAATCACGGATAATTATACCATTGATGCCGGTTTGCTCGGGCCAACGGAAATCCGGATCATCATTGCGCTGGTGTTGGTTGCCGAAGTGATTGTTAAAGATTCGATCCAGTTTTTTGCCATTGCGATGTGCGTTGCGCTGTTCATCATCAATTATGTTGATACCCGAAACCTGCTGCGGTTGGGCGATAACCGCGATAAAGCCGAACAGGCTTTGAAAAAGAAACAGCTGCAGGATGAGTAAGTCGGTTTTTACTTTTGCAAAAGCGCAAACATCGGCTTTTTTAGGCGGAATGCTGGACTACATCGTGATGATTGCCTGCACCGAACTGCTGCATATTCATTATACCATTTCCATCATCATCAGCGGCTGCATTGGTGCCGTGCTCAACTTCTCCTTAAACCGGTATTGGTCTTTCAAAGAAAAACGGTCCGATCGATCGCCCATTGGCCCGCAATTGGCAAAGTTTTGTACAATGGTAGCCGGAAGTGTGTTGCTTAAAGCTTTCGGAACTTATATTTTGACCAGCCGGCTGCAACTGGATTACCGCATCAGCCGGATTTTGATTGATCTGATTGTATCGCTCGGGTTCAATTATGTGTTACAAAACTACTGGGTTTTCAGGAAGAAATCGTTTTAAGCTGAGGTCCGCTTTTTGAATACTGTTTTTATCGACCTAAATTTGGTTATTATTTACGATAATTTTCAGCCCAAATTTATACCGATAAAAACAGTATCCACCAAAAAAAGCCAAAACCTTGGTAGCGTCCCGCCAATCAAAAGCAGATAAATCATCCATATAAACTATTAAAAATTAAATTTTGATCTTCCTGCGTTACGGTCAAATCGCCTTCAAAAGAAAAGGTATTGCTGTTTTTATCAACCAAAATTATCCCGATAGGCAAAAGTGCCGGTTCTTGTTTGATAGACGCTAAATCGTACTCCGTTTCTCCGTTTGGGTTTGCGTTTTGCCAGCGGTTGTCATCAATCTCATAAATAAAATACCGGTGTTGATGATCGTTTACAAACTGCTCGTGCTGCTGTTCAATCGGTTTTAATTCAACCAAACGGTCGTGGGAAATTGTTATAGGTGAAGATTTCATTACCTATTAATAAATTTAAGCCGATACTGTTTTTACCGGCATAAAAGAAGTATCGGCGATTGGACAAACTTTTGATTAATTTAAGTAACAACTTTAAAAATGAGTGAGATGAAGAAATTACCTGTAAAGTGTTTTTTGCTATTGTTGTTTTTAACTGGTTCGATGCGGGCATTTTCACAGAATCAAGCATTCATGAACCAGCTTGCCGGGCGGTTAAACGCTTATACAGACAGTTTGTCCCGTGCATCAGTTTATTTAAGAACCAGTAAAGATATCTACGAGTCTACGGAAGATATCTGGTTTAAGGCCTATTTGCTGGACGCGCAATATCATAACCTTTTCGGGCTTTTTTATTTTTAGCCAGCTCCCTTCCCGGACACAATAATTACTTTTTCTTTTTGCTGTTGGATTTATACAGATAGAAAACGGCAGAATCACCTCTATGGGCCTTGTTTAATTCTTGCGCACGACTTTCAAAATCCCGGATCTCTTCGGTAGAAAATAACTTGTCAAATGAATACAAATTGTAATTATCTTCCTTTGAAAATAACGGTATTCCACGTTCATATAACTCGCTACCTAAAAACTGAAAGCTTGAAGAGTCGAAAAATGTTTTTCTAACTTCGAATCCTGTTTGTTCTGCCAAAATGTTCAAGCTTTGTACAGTATGTAAAAAAAGATGTCTTGGTGCGTCTAACTGCACCCAATTTTCGCGGTACTTTTCCCAGGCCTCTCCAATAACTGGGATTCTAATCATCAGGCAACCTTCGTCTTTGAGAACTCTATAGACATCGAGCAATGCCTTTTGTTGTTCTGGCATATGTTCAAGTACATGATGCATCATTACTAAATCATAGGAGTTATGGGGCAATTCAGCGACTTCTTTTTTGTGGACATTAACTCCGAAACCATAATTAACTTCATTAGGGAGGAACATATCAACTCCCTCAACATTCTCAAATCCTTGATTAAATAATTCGCAAATTAATAATCCATTGCCACATCCAAAATCCAGAATTCTATCATTTACACTGGCATTTATTTCCTTTAGATAGCGGAATAGCTTCGTGCCATTTTTGTATTTTTTCTTTATCCGCGTTCCAGCGAAAAGCCGTTTGAAGAACGGAAGCCTTTTAAGCGTTGGGGTTTCTGGATTATAAGCGTAGTAGTAGGGAGGATAATATTTTTCCAAATCCTCAGGAACCTCATTAATTTGTAAACAGCCGCACAGAGAGCACTCAATATATTTGAAAGCGCCTTTGAAACCGAACATTTGTTCCTCCAACGTATATACGTTCGGAGTAGCAGATTTACATATTTTACAACTCATATTAATATTTAGAAGTTAGCGACTGGTCATTAACTCATGCATCGATCCTATGAATTTATTTTACCTGATGTTTCGCGAATATAGTGATAAAAGAATGTAGGGTTATTAGGATAAGCAAACCCACCTAAATAAAATTTATGATTTTTTATTTGTGAGCTTGAGGTGTTTTAATAATTTTTAAAAAACTAGGATGCAAAAACTACCCCTAAGTGTATGCCACCCTGGTTATTAATTGGCCTGACTTCCAAAATTTACAGAAGATGAGTTATTAAAAAAGTTCAAGCTTACCAGGATCAAAGGTTATTACGAACAGGGGGAGTTTTATCAGCCCGATTATGATAAAGATTCATATCCGCTTCCGGATTACCGGAACACATTATTATGGGCACCGGAGATAATTACTGACAAAAATGGAGAAGCTTCCGTAGAATTCTTCTGCTCGGATATTAACAGCAGTTTTATGGGGATTATTGAAGGGGTAGGGCCGGACGGATTGTTGGGTAAAAAGGAGTTTCGTTTTAATGTAGTTAAGTGAGATGTTAAAAAGCTTATTTAAGCCAATACTGTTTTTACCGGCATAAAAGAAGCATCTGGCAAATTTAAAAATATGCCCCTGTTTTGATAACTTTGAAACAGAACTTTTGCATGACTACACAAGAAATCCTACAGCATTACTGGAAGCACCAGGCTTTCCGGCCGATGCAGGAAGACATTCTCCAATCCATTTTATCCGGGCACGACACTTTGGCTTTGCTGCCCACGGGCGGCGGCAAATCGGTTTGTTTCCAGGTTCCGGCGTTGGCAAAAGAAGGTATTTGTATCGTGGTTTCCCCGTTGATCGCGCTGATGAAAGATCAGGTAGAAAACCTGCAGGCCAAAGGTATCGAAGCCATCAGCATCGTTTCCGGTATGGGCCGGCGCGAAGTAGATATTGCGCTGGACAACTGCGTTTACGGCGAGATCAAATTTCTATATTTATCGCCCGAAAGACTGCTTTCAGAACTGGTGCGCGAACGGATCCGATACATGAACGTTAATCTTTTTGCGGTAGACGAAGCGCATTGTATTTCGCAATGGGGATACGATTTTCGGCCTTCGTATCTGCACCTGGCTGATTTGCGGGAGCTGCATCCCAACGTTCCGGTGCTGGCTTTGACGGCTACGGCTACGGCCCAGGTCCGCGAAGATATTCAGCAAAAATTAGGCTTTAAAAACAGTAGCGTTTTTCAGCAAAGCTTTGAGCGGCAAAATTTAAGTTACGTGGTTTCGGCGGATGAAAATAAACTGCGCAAAATGCTGGCCGTTATCCAAGGCGTGCAAGGCAGTGGTTTGGTTTACGTGAGGAGCAGGCGCGAAACTTTTGAAATTGCCAAATATTTGAACCAGCACCAAATTTCTGCGGATTATTATCATGCCGGTCTGACCGCCGAAGAACGCTCCTCCAAACAGGAAAACTGGAAAAATAACGAAGTGCGTATCATTGTGGCCACCAACGCTTTCGGGATGGGGATTGATAAGCCGGATGTGCGTTTTGTGATCCACAAAGACGTGCCCGAAAGCCTGGAAGCGTACTACCAGGAAGCGGGCCGGGCCGGGCGCGACGGCCACAAAGCGTACACGGTTTTGCTGTACACCAAAAGTGACCGCCTGCAACTGGAAAAAAAGTTTGAACTGAGTTTTCCTTCGGTGGAAGAGATCAAAAAAACCTATCATTATCTCGGTAATTATGCGCAATTGGCTTACGGTTCGGGCGAAGGTTTGAGTTTTGATCTGGATATCGGTGCATTTTGTGCGCAGTTTAAGCTCGGTCCGGTCAAAACCTTAAATGCCATGAAGTTTTTGGAGCGGGATGAATATGTAGCTTTTACCGAAAGCGTTTTCCTGCCGTCGCGCTTTCGGTTTGAAGTGGGCAACGAAGATTTGTACCGTTTCCAGATCGAAAATGAAGCTTATGACCATTTTATCAAAACTTTGCTGCGTACTTATGGCGGTTCGTTTGAAAACTACGTCCGCATCCGTGAACTCGATTTGGCGAGAAGACTGAACCAAAGCGTGCAGCAGATTGTCGCACAACTTAAATTCTTGGAAGAACATGGTTTGCTAAGTTATCTGCCGCAAACGGATCAGCCCCAAATCACTTTTACCAAACCGCGGCAGGATGATCTGCATGTGCTGATCGACCGCAAATTTTTGGAAGACCGCAAGCAGGTTTATCACCAAAAAATGGAAGCTGTTTTTACTTATGCGGAAAGTAGGCAATGCCGCAGCCGGATGCTGTTGGCTTATTTGGACGAGCCGGATGCGCTGGTTTGCGGCCACTGCGATGTGTGTTTGGAAAATAAACGCCTGGAAAAAGCAACCGAAATTTTCGACCGGATTGAGCAACAAATATTGGAACAGCTTTCTATGCAAAGCCGTACGGCCGGAGATTTAATACCAGCCATCAGGACAGGCTACGAAAAAGAAAAAATTGAAACCATCCGCCGCTTGCTGGATGCCGGAAAAATTAAATCTGACGGCGAAAAATATTATATTTAGCCGGAAACTTTCTTTGGCTGCCAATGCTTCTTTTAGCAGTATAAATTTGAGTTGCCTCCATTTTACTTCATCAAAACCATGAAAAAACAACCTTTAATTACCATTTCTTTGTTTGCTTTGATATTCTCCATGTCGGTTTCCTGCAAAAACTCTTGTGAAAAAGGTTCGGGCAAAGCGGCTTCAGAAAATCGTAAAACGGATGCTTTTACCAAGATCAATGTTTCAGGCAATTTTAAAATCGTATTGAAACAAGGTGCGCCGTCTGTCAAAGTTACTGCGGATGACAACCTGCTGAAAATGATTGAAACGGAAGTAAGCGGCGATGAACTGAAGATCAGCATAGAAAAAGATATTTGCAATGCCGGAACGCTGGAAATTGATATTACCAATCCTGATTTTCAGGCTGTAAAATCTTCCGGTGCGCTGGATTTGAGTACTGACGGAAAACTTAACATCAAAGATTTCGATATGGAACTGGCCGGAGTTTCTAAAGTAAACCTGGATTTAACGGCGGCAAACGTAAAAACGCTGGCGAACGGCAAATCAGATATTGAGTTAAAAGGGCAGGCGACATCAAATAATGTAACCACTAACGGTAGTGCCAACCTAAACGCGATAGATTTTATCGTAGCTAATTACCGTATTGAAACCCGTGGTGTTGCGCATTGTAAAATCAACGTTTTGAGCGAGTTGACCGTAAATATCAGCGGTGCAGGCGGCGTAGAATACAAAGGCAATCCGGCAAAAATCAACAATGAAAACTCCGGTGCATCGAGTATTAAAAAGATCCAGTAAAAACAGTATGCTTCTTTTATCGGATAAAATATTAACATCGACGGAAATAATACGTAACCCAAAGGATTTCAGATACAATGAATTTAAGCCAAGAAACAGATATTAAGAACCTGTTTAAATTTTATTCAATTTATTTTCTATGCTTCTTTTACCCTGTCAAAAACACTAAAACCACATACTTCTTTTATCGGTACAAAATATGAACACAGATTTTATGGGCATAAAAGAAGTATTATAAATTTTTTTCAAATGAAATTTAAACAGGCTCTAAAGCTATTCTTCAAATTTAGGAACCCCAACAGTTTTAAGTATATGGTTAGCCTTATCAATTTTATCTTTAAACAGTCCTTTTTCAATGTATTTGTCTAAACTTTTATCAACCTTATTGATAACAGGTTTTTTACCGGTATTTTTTTTTTGCTTCATATTGTAAAATTACTTCTTTTTTCTTTTTACTAAAAACGCTTCAAATTCTGTTTGTTTTTGAAAGGGTTGCCAGTCTTCATCTGCAAGCCCAAATACCTCAAAATCTTCTTGGATTTCTTCCACATTATTACTTATTCCTATCCTGTAAAGCCGTGTACGTGCTTTTGTACTGCCTGTAGCAAAAACCATCGCTTCCGGAAACTTATCTGTAAAAGTGTATAAAGTAGAGGCAACGGTGGCTAATACTTTTTCGCTGTCGCCATTGTTGGTAACAACTTCATCATCAATTTCCCCAGTAGTTTCGTCTTTATCGCCAAATCCCAAGTTATAAAAGTTATGTAAATGAGTTTCGCTGTAAATTACCAGTTTAGGGATTTTACCGTTTATACCATCACTTACAAATTCAAAGACCATAGAAGTCTCACCAATGTTAACCGGATATTTATCAATTTTCATTTTTTCTGAAAAGGCTTTTTTGGCTTTTTTAAATTAAAAGGATACACAGAAATTAAGGTGCTAAAAGAAGTATCTTTTAACTTCTTTTAGCACCTATAAATTGTACAATGGTTTTTGCTTGCAAAGCTTAATTTTGCTAATCTTTTGATCTGATTTTCTTCAAAATCCAATTTCTGTATTGAAGAACGTAACGCTCAATTCCGCATATTGCTATATTGCAGCGGCTGGCCAAAATCTTCGGCACGGCAAAGTGAAATGACGGCTTGCAGGTCATCAATTTTTTTGGCCGTTACGCGCACCTGATCGTCCATTATGGCAGCCTGAACTTTCAAACCGCTGTCTTTAATTTTTTTGACGATCTTTTTGGCGGCTTCTTTGTCAATGCCTTCTACAATTTTAATTTCCTTGCGGATCATGTTGCCCGAAGCATATTCCTGTTTGCCAAAATCCATGGCGTTCGGGTCCAAACCTTGTTTCACCATCCGGCTGATGATGGAATCCTGAATGGCTTTCAGGCGCATATCGTTTTCGGTTACGATGGTTACTTCGTTGGTCTTTTTATCCAGCTCCACAGTGCTTTTAGAATCGTTGAAATCGAAACGGTTCAGGATTTCTTTTTTGGCATTGTTGATGGCATTGTCCAGGGTTTGCGCGTCAATTTTGCTGATAATATCGAAAGAAGGCATAATAAATGATTTTATTTTTAATGAATTGGATTTTATCTGATAGCTTTATCAGAAATAAAAATTTGATGGCAATTTAGCACAATATCAGAGATTTACCGACCTATAACCACGTTATCACATAGAAAACAAATGATGAAAAAGAAAGAAAAGTCAAAAGTAAAAAACAAAGACCTGGAAAACAGCATAACGGATAAATTTATGGAAGCCGTAAAGGGGCTGGGCTATGACACGGAAAAGCTGAAAAAAGAAATTTCTAAAGCCGGTAAATCGGTATCGCAAAAAATAGAATCAGCTTTAAAGAAAGCGCAGAAATCAGCCGTAAAAGCCACCGGCGAGAAAGATAAACCTACCGGCAAAACAGCTAAAACCAAAGATGTTAAAGTAGATAAAGTGCTGTCTAAAGCAAGTAAAGCATCCGCAAAAACTGCTGCTATTTCCAGCCGCTCGGTAGCAAAACCGGTTGTTCCTGCAATGGATAGATCATTGACCACGCCCACCGAAAAACCAGTGGTAAAAGAAGCATCAGCTCCGGGGCCAGTGAAACGCACACGTGCGCCGCGCCGCAAAAAAGAAGAAATTGAGGCACAGGAAAATGCCAAAAAAGAGGCTGTAAAAGAAGCATCTGCACCGACGAAACGCAAACGTGGGCCACGCAAGCCAAAAGCCGTAACAACCGACGAAATTACGCCGGCAGAAGTAACCGGTTCTGAAGTTGACCGCTAAACCAGCGTGTTTTATTGTTGATTTGTTGCGGGTCCGTTAACAATCAGATACCGATTTTTACGTTCCCGGCACAACCATTCGGGAATTTTTTGTTGTTAGTGTGCTATGAATTCCAAACATATCCCTTTAACCAACCGCGAAATCAGTTGGCTTTATTTTAACGACCGGGTTTTGCAGGAAGCCGCAGATGAAGCGGTGCCTTTGATCGAAAGAGTGCGTTTTCTGGCTATATTTTCTTCCAATATGGATGAATTTTATCGCGTTCGGGTAGCAACACTTAACCGGCTGGCCAACCTGAACGAAAAGGCGAAGGAAATCCTGGGCTACAATCCGCGTAAAGTTTTAAGCCAGATCAAGAACTTAGTGATCAAGGAGGAAAAAAAGTTTAATAATCTGTATGAAAATATCATCCTGAAAAAACTGGCCGAAGAAAAGATTTTTATCCTGGATGATAAGCAATTGAACGTGGCGCGCGGAGCTTTTGTGAAAAATTATTTTCGCGAAAAGCTGCTTTCCAACGTGGTGCCGATTATGCTGAACAAACAAACACCCATTCCGGAATTAAAAAACCAGGCACTTTATTTCTTTGTCAGATTAAGCAAAACGGATCAGGAAAGTACTGCCAAACTGGCCATGATTGAAGTTCCCGAAAATATGTCGCGTTTTTTGGTTTTGCCGGAAACCAATCAGCTTAAGTTTATCATTTTGCTGGATGACATTATCCGTTACTGTTTGGACGATATTTTTTTCATTTTTGATTATGATGTGATCGAAGCATATTCCATCCAACTAACGCGCGATGCGGAGTTGGACCTGGATAAAGAGGTAAGCGAAAAGTTTATCGAATCACTATCCAAAAGTCTGCAAAAACGAAAAAAAGGCAAACCGATGCGGATGCTTTACGATACAGAAATGCCGCTGGACATGCTTTCTTATCTGGTGCGAAAAATGCAATTGACCGCGGATAGTTTGATCCCGGGCAGCCGCTACCATAATTTTAAAGATTTTATCAAGTTCCCGAATGTTGGGCGGCCCGAACTGGAATATCCCAAACTTCCTTCGCTGCAGGTGCCGCATTTGTCTTTTGGCAAAAGTTTGCTGGGCATGATCAGTAAACGGGATTTTTTGATCAGCACACCGTATCAATCTTTCGATTACATCATTCATTTTTTGCGCGAGGCAGCGATTGATCCGAATGTGAAAGAAATCAGCATCACTTTGTATCGGCTGGCAGAAAATTCGAGGATTATCAACGCGCTGATTAATGCTGCAAAAAATGGAAAAATTGTCCATTGTCTGGTCGAATTAAAAGCGCGTTTTGATGAACAGGCCAATATTTTTTGGAGCAGGCGGCTGGAAGAAGAAGGTGTAAAAGTGATTTATGGCGTTTCCGGCTATAAAGTCCACTCCAAAATTTGCCTGGTAAAACGGTTGGAAAGTAAAAAAACTGCTTATTACGCCTGTTTATCTACCGGAAATTTCAACGAAAAAACAGCAAAAATGTATGCCGATCATACACTGCTTACAGCCAATAAAAAAATCACTTTGGGCTTGGTAACAATTTTTGATGCCTTGCAAAAAAACACCGTTCCGCAGGGAATAAAAAATTTACTGGTTTCTCCGGTTGATTCGCGGCAGCTCTTGTATAAAATGATCGACCGCGAAATTTCCAATACTAAAAAAAGCATTCCGGCTTATATCATCCTGAAAGTGAACAGTTTGGCTGATGAAGAAATGATCGGTTATCTATATAAAGCCAGTAATGCGGGTGTTAAAATCAAGCTGATTATCCGCGGGATGTGCTGTTTGGTGCCCGGCGTAAAAGGTTATAGCGAAAATATTGAAGTGATCAGCATTGTAGATAAATACCTGGAACATGCGCGTATTTATATTTTTGCCGATGGTGGAAAAGAGCAAATATTCCTGACTTCTTCCGATTTGATGACCCGAAATTTGGACCATCGGGTGGAAGTAGGTTTCCCGATTTTGGAGAAAAACCTGAAACAGGAAATTAAGGATATTATCAACATTCAACTGCAGGACAACACAAAAGCCCGGGAAATAAATAGTTTGAACAATAATCGGTATCACAAAACAGACGAAAAGAACAAAATCCGGTCGCAATTTGATATTTACAATTATTTAAAACAGAAAAAATAATATTTTGAGATACGCTGCTATTGATATTGGTTCCAACGCCGTCCGCCTGCTGATCGCGGATGTAATGGACACCGCCAGCCCGGTTACTTTTAAAAAAAATACGTTGATCCGGGTGCCGCTCCGTTTAGGTGATGATGCTTTTATCGACCAAAAAATCTCTTCGAAAAAGGTGGAGAACTTAGTCAAAACGATGCTGGCTTTTCGGAATCTGATGGATGTTTACGGCGTAACGAAATATCTGGCCTGCGCCACTTCAGCCATGCGCGAAGCTGCAAACGGACAGGAAATTGTGCAGCGGGTAAAAGAACAAGCCGGAATTGATCTGGAGATTGTTGCCGGACAGCGTGAAGCCAACATTATTTACGCCAGTCACTTTGAGGAGAAGCTGGACCGGAAAAAGAACTATCTGTACATTGATGTTGGCGGCGGAAGTACCGAATTGTCGTTTTTTTCAGACGGAATTTTAGTGGCTTCGCAATCTTTCAATATCGGCACCATTCGTATTTTGGACAATCAGGATAAGACCGAAACCTGGAAAGAAATGGAGCAGTTTCTGACGGCCAAAACCAAATCCTACAAAGATATTACCGGCATTGGCACGGGCGGAAACATCAATAAGTTATTTAAATTGTCGGTAGAAAAAGAAGGCAAACCGATGTCTTTCAACAAGTTGAAAAGCCTGCACCATCATTTGAGTTCTTATTCTTTGAAAGACCGCATCCAGGTTTTGGGTTTGAATAATGACCGTGCCGATGTAATTATTCCGGCTGCCCTGATTTTTATTACGGTGATGAAATCGGCCGGGATTAAAAATATTTTTGTGCCGAAAGTGGGCATGGTTGACGGGATTATCCAGCTGCTGATTGAAGAAAACCTGAAGTAGTGATGCTTCTTTTATCGCCTGAAAATTGATGAAGAAAAAAATTGTAGTGGCCATAACCGGTGCCAGCGGTTCAATTTATGCCAAATTATTGTTAGAAAAACTGCAGCTTTTGCAGGATCAGATCCTTGAAGTCGGTATTGTCATGTCTGACAATGCCCGTGATGTTTGGAAGTTTGAACTGGGGGATGAAAGTTATCAGCAATTGCCTTTCAAAATTTATAACAAAGCCGATTTCCGGGCACCTTTTGCTTCAGGTTCGGCGCGTTTTGATACGATGATTATTGTGCCTTGCTCGATGGGAACTCTGGGGCGGATTGCTGCCGGGATTTCCAATGATTTGACCACACGCGCCGCTGATGTAATCCTGAAAGAACGCCGTAAACTCATTTTGGTGGCGCGTGATACACCGCTGAACCTCATTCATTTACGCAACATGCAAACCATTACCGAAGCAGGCGGAATCATTTGCCCGGCTGTGCCTTCATATTATAGTCGCCCAAAAACGATTGAAGAAGTGGCGATGACGGTGGTAAACCGGATTATTGACTTGGCCGGATTAGAACATGAAACTTACCGCTGGAGTGAGGGGGAAGAGTAGGATTTTAGAAATTTATTGAGAAATACGAAGGTCATCCCCCTAACCCCCTTCAAAGGGGGAAGCATGGCGGCTACCTTTCTAAATATCTTTTAAATTTTGTAATTTTCTTTTTACCAATTATTTATCACTTTTAGGTATGCACCCTGGTTCTTTTCCCCCTTTGAAGAGGGTTAGGGGGATGACTGAGATATTACTTACAAACATCTTTGAATTTCAGGGTTTTGATAATTGTCTGACCGACCATCCTGCTTCTTTTACCCTATATTTTTTATCTTTGCAACTTACGATGAACAGAAAAGTTGCCTTTTATACGCTCGGTTGCAAGCTCAATTATTCAGAAACTTCTGCTATAGGCCGTTTGTTTAAACAGGCTGATTATGAAATAGTTAGCTTTACAGATCAGGCTGATGTTTATGTGATCAATACTTGCTCGGTTACAGAAAACGCCGACCGCAAATGTAAAAAGGTAGTCAAAGAAGCTTTGAAAATTTCGCCTCTGGCTTATGTGGCAATTGTAGGTTGCTATGCGCAGTTAAAGCCACAGGAAATATCTGAAATTGAAGGTGTAGATCTGGTTTTGGGTGCTGCAGAGAAATTTCAACTGGTGCAGCATATTACTGATCTCACCAAAAACCCCAAAGCAATCATCCATAATTCTCTGGTAAAAGAAGCAAATCAGTTTATTCCATCTTATTCTTTTGGTGATCGAACGCGTACTTTTTTGAAAGTGCAGGATGGTTGCGATTATTCCTGTTCGTTCTGCACCATCCCAATGGCACGCGGTGCAAGCCGGAGCGATACGATTGGCAACGTCATCCGTCAGGCACAGGAAATTGCTTTTTCTGGGGTGAAAGAAATCGTGCTGACCGGCGTAAACCTGGGCGATTTTGGTTTGATTGATGGCGTTCGTCAATACAAATTCATTGATTTGATCAAAGCTTTGGATGAAGTGAACGGCATTGACCGGATCCGGATTTCTTCCATCGAACCCAATTTATTAACGGACGAAATCATTGCTTTTGTAGCGGTTTCCAAACGTTTTGTTCCGCATTTCCATATTCCGCTGCAATCCGGTTCCAATAAAATTTTGAGTTTGATGCGCCGTCGTTACAAACGCGAATTGTATGCAGAACGCATCCGCAAAATCAAAGAACTCATGCCGGATTGCTGCATTGGCGTGGATGTAATTGTTGGTTTTCCGGGAGAAACGCGTGAGGATTTTATCGATACTTATAATTTTTTAAACGAATTATCGGTTTCCTATTTGCACGTTTTCACTTATTCTGAACGGGAAAATACACTGGCAAAAGAATTGTCCGGCGTTGTGCCAGGTTCTACCCGCGCAGAGCGGAGCAAAATGCTGCATATTTTATCCGGTAAAAAACGCAGGGCATTTTACGGATCGCAGGTTGGCAGATTTGCTGATGTGCTGTTTGAGCGTGAAACGAACGATGGTTTGATGCACGGTTTTACTCGAAACTACGTCAAAATTGAAACCGCTTATGATCCGTTGATGGTGAATGAAATCCGGCCGGTACTTTTAACAGCCATTGCTGCTTCCGGCGATATGGAAATTGAAGAAACAGCAGAAATTCTGGTTCATTAGTTTTATCTTCGCCCGAAAACTGAGCACATGTTTCCAACTATAACAGATCTTATCCGGTACTTAACCGGCATCAATATTCCGCTCCCCATCCAAACGTTTGGTTTTTTTGTTGCCCTGGCATTCATCGTTTCTTATTGGGCTTTTGAGCAGGAAATGAAGCGGAAAGAGAAGCTCGGCTACATTCATCCTTTCAAAAAAACAATTACCACCGGAGGACCGGCTTCTGTTTTAGAGCTGACGGGAAACGCGGTTTTTGGCTTTTTTCTCGGCTATAAATTGCTTGATGCTGTTTTTAACTACCAAAAGTTGGTGGCCAATCCACAGGAATTCCTGCTTTCTACCCGCGGCAATTGGATTGGTGGCATTATTCTGGCTGGCGCGTTTGCTTATTGGGCTTATGCGGAAAAGAAAAAGTCGGCTTTGCCTCAACCCAAAACAGCAGAAGTAACGGTTCATCCTTATGAACTGATGGGCACGATGCTGGTTTGGGCAGCTTTCTGGGGATTTATAGGTGCAAAATTATTTAACGGACTCGAAAACTGGAATGAATTCGTGCGCGATCCGGTTGGTATGATGGTCGGTTTTAGTGGTTTAACTTTTTACGGCGGCTTGATTTGCGGCGGTGCAGCGGTCATGTACATTGCCCACAAAAACCATATTAAACTCATCCACATGGCAGATATTGGTTCTCCCGGGATGATGATTGCTTATGGTGTTGGCCGCATCGGTTGCCAGCTTTCCGGTGATGGCGACTGGGGGATTGCCAATCTCAACCCAAAACCCAATTGGTTAAGCTGGGCACCGGATTGGATGTGGGCTTTCCGTTTTCCGCATAATGTGGGCGATGAAGGTGTGCAAATGCCGGATTGCGTAGGCCGGTTTTGCCATATTTTGCCGGTGCCGGTTTATCCCACTTCATTTTACGAATCTGTTGTTTGCATAGCACTGTTCCTGTTTTTGTGGTGGCTCAGAAAATATATCAAAACGCCGGGCATGATGTTTGGCATTTACCTGATCCTGAACGGGATAGAAAGATTTTTGATCGAACTGATCCGTGTCAATACCAAATATCATGTTTTTGGGATTGCATTTACACAGGCGGAATTTATATCAGCTGTTTTGGTTTTAACCGGAATTGGCTTTGTTGCCCAAGCATTTTTAAGGGATAAAAGAAGTATGCCTGTTATTAGCTAATGGCCATTCAGATCAAAAATCCAACCCTTAAAAAGCTCCTGAAAAATGAGGTTGTTCGTTTCCTATTTTCCAACGGTGTCGGGTTTATTTTAGATGCTACAATCTATTTTATCAGCTATTATTATTACTTTAAATACCATAATACCCATATTCTCGGTTATACTTTTTCTGGTGATGTAACTGCACTTTTCATTTCTTATATAGTACAGATTGGCTGTAACTTTCTGCTAACCAAGTACTTTGTATTTACAGAGTCCAAGCTTCCTGCCGGAAAGCAGTTTTTTAGATTTACGTCCGTAGCCATTGTTGGCTTTTTTGCTAATTTAGGTTTGCTGCGCATTTTTGTAAAGTTATTTAATTTGTATCCGCCGGTGGCCAGGATGGCAGCGGCTTTGAGTTTGGGCGTGGCCAGTTATTTCGTCCATAAGTTTTTTTCATTCAACATAAAAAGAGGTTCCAAATGAATTTAGAAGTATTGTGCCGGGAAGTGGTTTCGCTGGCTAAAGAAGCCGGTAGTTTTATCCGCATAGAAGCCGGAAAATTCCGTGCCGAGCGCATTGAGTTTAAAGGTTTGAACGATATGGTTTCTTATGTAGATAAAACTTCCGAAGAAATGATCGTGGCCAAATTGCAGCAGCTTTTGCCCGAAGCCGGTTTCATCACCGAAGAAAAAACAGTGGTAAAAACAGCATCGCAGTACAATTGGGTGATTGATCCGCTGGATGGCACCACCAATTTTATCCACGGTTTGCCTGTTTATTCGGTGAGCATCGCGTTGAAAGAATACGAAGAACTGGTTCTCGGCGTGGTTTACGAAATTAATCAGGACGAGTGTTTTTACGCCTGGAAAGATGCGCCAGCGTTTTTAAACGGCAAAAAAATCCATGTTTCTGATAAACCAACTGTGGCCGATAGTTTGATTGCAACCGGTTTCCCATATTATAATTTTGAAAAAGCCGATGCTTATATGAATTTGTTTAAAGATTTGATGCAAAGCTGCCAGGGTTTGCGCCGTTTAGGTTCTGCCGCCGTTGACTTGGCTTACACCGCTTGCGGTCGTTTTGATGCCTATTATGAATACAACCTGAACGATTACGACATGGCTGCCGGAATAATCATTGTAAAACAAGCAGGCGGACAAGTTTTTGATTTTGCTGGAGGAAGTAACATGCTTAAAAGCCGTGATGTTATTGCTACGAATGGAAAGGTTAGCCAGGAGTTATTGAATAAGATTTTGTTTGCTTTTAGAAAGTAAATTCAGATTAGGAAATTGGGTAATGAAAGGTCTTTAATGCTTCTTTTATCCTATAAATTTCAAGTTGCATTAATAATTATTAAATTTACTTATGGGTATTAAAGAAATTATAACTGTTGATCAAGATATTCTTGGTGGACAACCTGTTTTTTAAAAATACACGCGTGCCCGTGGAAAGCTTGTTCGACCATTTAGAAGCAGGCGTTCGTCTGGATGAATTTTTAGATGATTTTCCTACCGTTTCTAAAGCCCAGGCTATAGCAATATTAGACATTGCCAACAAGCTTTTAACTTCTAAAAATGTAGAGCAATTGTATGCGGCTATTGCTTGATGAAAATTTGCCTAAATGCTTAAAATTTGATTATCCTGAACATGAAATATTTACTGTTAGGGAAATGAAGTGGAATGGAATTAAAAATTCTTCTCGCTTGTTATACTTTGTTTTTCCTTTGTTCAGCATATACATCATCAAATAAATGATTTGGTTTTAAGTAGATTACATTTTTCTGAAAATCTAAAATTGTATTAAACCTTTTTAAAACTTCATTTCCTAAAATATGGATATTTACGCCTCTCAGCGGTTTGTTTTCTGTCAAAACTTGTACAGGAACATTCTTCAATTCGTAAGTTCCAATTTTAAGTGTTTCTAAATTTGAAGTAATTACGGGGATTACATTTCCTTTTGCACCATGCATAATAACTTTTTTTATAACTTCCATTCTTTCGGTTGGGAAATTATTATCCTTTAGCAAATCATTGTCGAGCATTGCAGTTCTTTGATAACCTGTATCAAAAAGAAACCAATCTTTATTTCCAACATTACTTTGCACAATCTGACTTTCTACTAAAACAAGGTTATTGAAATATTTAATATTTAATTTTGTAAATGAGTGGTCTTCAATTACATATTTAGGTAATTTGGAATGTACAATCATTAACATTTTGTCGTAATTAAGTTCTACAATCATCCCGTCAAACAAATCCCACCCAAATCTGCCATCTGTATCGTGCCCCGTTAGCACTGTAGGGAAAACCCGACTACTATAATTCCGCTTTCCTATTTCAATATTATAATAGGTATCATAAAATTTGGGGTTAGATTTTACTTTGTTTTTTAACACTTCTTCTGTTATATTCAATTCCGTTGTTCCCGTATCAAAGTTTAAATTTAATGTATCAATTTTATTAAGAATCGTTTTTACATAAATTGTATTTTGTTTATTAATGAATAAAGCAATAGTATCATTTATTTCAGGTTTAATTTTATTATTATTTTTTATTTCAGGACTTTGAATTCTTGTAAAACTAGAATCTTTACCGTTAAGTAAAACGATAAAATCTTTTTTTGAACCAGGTTTAAGTTTGAAATTAATAGAATCAATATCGGTTTTGAATTTTACCGTTTTAGACGTTACTAATTTGCTTGTTGTAAAAATATCTAATTTTATTTTTGGGTCAATATTCCAACCTTTTGTTGTATTGCCTTCTATATAAATTTGTGCTTTATTTGAACTCGCTTTTATTATTGGTAATTTCCTTTGCGCAGTACAAATAATTGAGTAAAAAGTTAATAGAATAATTAAAACTTGTTTCATAAGTTTACTTTTTAAAAAAGGTAAATAACGAACAAGTATTGCCGAACCAAAGTTGATAGCGGTATGATGCCGATTGCTCCAATATCCAGTTTCACTATTGCCAACATTCTTGTTAACGGCAGTGCTGTTTTTTAGGAATACCAATTTTGGCAATAGTTTCTTTTGCCTTTTCAACCTTTTCCGGAAAAAGCACAACATTGTCCAATTTGTCTAAAGACTTATCAATTATCACAATAGGCACTTTACTCGCATTAAGTTCTTCAATTGTTTTCATGATTTAAATTTAAGACAATTTTCGCTGTGCAAGAAATGCTAAATATTCTTTCCCTTTTTCAAATAATTCCCACTGATCTTCCAGTTGTCCATAAATTTCAAAATCGTCTTTAATGTCATCAAAATATTTCGCTATCCCAATTCGGTATAATCTTGTTCGGGCAAGAGTACTTCCTGATGCAAAAATTGATGCTTCAGAATGTTTATCACAGAATGCATAAACAGCACTTACCACGGTTGACAAAACTTTTTCACTGTCGCCATTATTGCTCACTACTAAGTCATCAATTTCTCCTGTTGCTGGGTCTTTATCACCGAACGCAAGATTGTAAACTTCTTCTTGGTTTAACAAAGTAAACTGAATACGTTTTTCAATTAGTCCCTTCGGTCCCTGGCTAATAAATTCATAACTCAATAATTCCCGCCCTGATTTAAGCTGGTATTTTGGTAAATTCATTTTAGCGGTGAAGATATAAATTGCCCAAAGTATTATAGCTGTATTTGTCCCAACTTGCTTAAATAAAATTTGAAATTGTGTTACTGCTAACGCTCTTATTGACCCAATTAGAAGTAGGAATAAAAGATAGTGGGTTTACCTATTATAAGGTTATCTTAAAAAAATAGGGTTAAAAGAAGTATCCAAATACTTCTTTTAACCCTATAAAATTGATAAACCTATTTCCTACAAAGCTTCAGAAACCACTTCCGTAACTATAATCTTTACTTTTTCTCCGGCAATTTTGGAAAACCAGACTTTTTGAGGTTTTCGTTTGCTTTCGTAAGTTTATCTGGAAAAAGCACAATGTCATCATATTTATCTAATGAAGGGTCAATGCGTACAGCAGGAATCTTCTTATCATTTAAATCGATCATCGTTTTCATAAGTCAAATTTACTATATCTTTCGGTGTATGGCAAACGCTTGGTAATCCTTTCCTTTTTCATACCATTCCCATTCATTCTGTTGTTCACCCATTATGTCAAAATCAGCTTCTACAACGTCAAAGTATTTATTAATGCCCATTCTGTATAATCTTGTTCGAGCTTCTGTGCTACCGGTTGCGTAAACCCAAACACTTGGATATTTATCGGCAAAAGCATAAACGGCAGCTACAACTGTAGCAAGTACTTTTTCAGAATCTCCATTATCTGTAACAACTTGATCATCCAGTTCTTCCGTCACAGGGTTTTTATCACCAAAAGCAAGATTATAAAGATTTGGTAAGTTTATTTGTTGAAACTGTATCACTTTTAAAATTTTCCCTTTTCTCCCTTCACTTAAAAATTCAAATGTAGTTAGGTTTCTTCCTGCTTTTAGTTCATATCGGTCAAGCTTCATTTGTTTTGATCTTTTGTAATAATACTACTTATAATCGTTATACCAATCCAGTGGTTAAATAAATTCAGCCTAAAAAAATAGGGGTAAAAGAAGCATCATACTTCTTTTACCCCTTATAAAATTGTTAAACCTATTTCCTACAAAACCTCAGAAACCACTTTAGTAACTTCCGTAACCATACATTTTAACAAAATCCAACTATTTAACACTTTTATACAAATGCACAACCTGCCCGCCACCCGCAACAAAAGCAGTATTTAAGATAGTTTGGTTGGTCACTTGTTGTACCACTTTTGTTAAATGGTTTGGGTTTTTATCTGCATCCGGTGCATCACTATAAATTTCAGCTGTATAATTTCCTTTCGGCAAAAATGATAAAGGTGTGTTTAAGCTTCTGGCCTTATTGCTGTTGATCGTGCCCAAATACCAGTCATTGCCTTTACGCCGGGCAATGGTAACCCATTCGCTCAGCTTTGCACTTACGGCTTTGGTTTCGTCCCAGGTAATGGGTACTTCTTTTATAAACTCAAATCCGGGCTGCCCAATATAAGCATCCGGATAATCGCAAACCATGCCTTGTTCATTCTCTAAAACCACATACATCGCCAGCATGTGGCAGCGCGTGCCCAAAACCATCGGCGCGGTATAATGAATTTTAAAGGTTGAAAGGTTTGCTGCCCGGAAGCCGCCCAAATGATAATCTGTGGAACCGGCAAGCCCGCGCGTAAACGGGATATTGATATCGGCATCAGGCGTAACCCGGTCGTTCCATTTATCATTCTCGTAGTTCAGCGTTCCTTCCCGCGTAAATTCGTTTGGATAAGTGCGGTTTAAACCGGTTGGCTTGTACGCACCGTGGAACTGGATATGCAAATGATGCTGTGCCGCTTTTTCCAAAATTTCTTCCTGCATGTTTACCATTTCCTGATCGTCGCGGTCCATAAAATCACACATTAATCCTTTGATTCCCCATTTTTCATACTGTGCAAATGTTTCTTCCAGTTTCGGATACAAAGCAGCAAAATGTACCCAAACCCGGATGCCCACACCAACTTTTTTTGCCGAATCGCACAGTTGCTGCATGTCCAAACCCGGAACAGCTTTGGAAGGATCAGCGTGCGGGCCAGGCGAAAAGTTGGCACCATCGTTTACGTACCATTCGTGCAAGCCGTATTCAACCACGGTGTGATAAGCAATGCTGTTTTTAGCACAGAAGTTTACATAATACATATTGGTTTCGTAATTATTGCCCGGTGCGAATGAAGTATCCGGCGTAACATTGCCGTTCCACCAGGGGAAAGTAGTTTTGCCAGGCTTGATCCAGGAAACATCCTTGATCTTACAAGGCTCGCTTAAATTGGTCAATAGATTTGATTCGATCAAAGTTCCTAACCTGTCGCCAATCATCATCACCCGCCATGGGCTTTGGTGCGGAAGTTTTGCCTTTACTTTGATTGCCGTTTGATTTGGCAAGGGTGAAATGCAGCTTTGCAAAACCCCTTGATGCTTAGTTAGATACATGCCACCATAATCCCGCAGGTTAGCTTCGGTAATGGCCATGTAAACACCTTTCGGATAGGAGAACAGCGTTGGCAAATCCATCAAAGTATCGGCTTTGATTTCGCTTAAATGTAATTTGCTGTAAATCCCTTCGTGGGAAGTGGTGTAGTTTTCACGAAAAAGCGTGAGCACAAGCGGGTTTTGTGTTAAATTAAAAGTATTGGCTTCTACGGTGATATTGACGCTCTTCCACTGGTGCTGATCCGGAATAAGGTAACGAAAAGCCGCGCCATCATTAAATACTTTTATCTCTACGTTAAGTTGCCGTTTCAAACCGCTTTTCTCTGTAATCCAAACTACCAACTGGTTGCATTCGCTGTGGACTTTGCTGGTTTTGCCCACAATCAGGTTATAGTTTTCTTCGAGATGTTGGACTTTATGCCGATCAAATTTCAAACCACTTGCAAACGCGCCACCATTTTCAAAGCTGATATTTAAACGAGAATCATCCAGCAATACCATTCCTTTATAGGTAACCTGATAAACCATCCCGGCTTGATCTGTGTGTAATTGGAAGCGTATGTTTTTATCAGGCGAAGTAACCGTTATGTTATTTTGGGCAGCTGCATCTGTAAGGTTCAGCGCAAACAAAAAAACGAGAAGGTATTTAACAGCAGGCATATTGAAGGTTTAAATGAGAACATAAATATAAACACAAACCCACTGGTAAAGCTTGTCTAAACCTTTGATTAATTTGTATTGTAAAATAGCAAGGTGTTTTTTCTGCCGAAAATACAATCTAAGGGAAATTAAAGTATAAAAAAAAGAAGCATGTTGAACTGATCAACATGCTTCTTTTACACTATAAAAAACGAGATAAATTTTTTTTACAAAGCTTCAGAAACCACTTCCGTAACTTCCGGGACCATGCGTTTCAACAAACTTTCGATACCGGATTTTAAAGTGATGGTTGATGACGGACAACCGCTGCAAGAACCGCGTAACTCAACCGTAACTACGCCATCTTCAAATGATTTATAAGTGATCGCGCCGCCATCCTGTTCTACTGCCGGACGAACGTAATCATGCAAAATCTGCTGGATTTTGATTTCGGCATCATCACCTTCAAAAGCAACAATTTCCTGTTCTTTTTCCTGCACGCTTAATTCAGATTCTACTGCGCCTTTTACAAATTCTTTTAAAATCGGCTCCAGATCGTTCCAGTCAGAACCTTCAGTTTTGGTAACGGTAACAAAGTTGCTGGCAAAAAACACGCCGTTCACAAAAGAAAACTTAAACAGTTCTTTGGCAAAAGCAGATTTTTCGGCACTTTCTACAGTTGCAAAATCAGCACTTCCGTTGATCAGCAATTTGTTTACAATAAACTTCATTGTTGCCGGGTTCGGCGTGCTTTCGGTATATACATTGATGTTCATGAGCTTCTATTTTTTATAAAACTACAAATATAAAACAGGCTTTTGCCGGATGCTTCTTTTATCGGTACTTTTTTACGGCTTGTTGACTTATCTGTTTAAATCCCGGTATAATTAAAAGGCGTGATCTGGCCAAGTTCCTGTTTTAATTCCGTAGAAATGTTCAGGCCGTTTATAAAATCAGCAATTGTTTCTGCGTTGATTTCTCCGGAAACACGCGTCAACTCTTTTAAAGCTTCATACGGGTTTGGGTAAGCTTCCCGGCGCAAAACCGTTTGGATGGCTTCTGCTACAACAGCCCAGTTTTCTTCCAGGTCTGCATGGATCGCTGCTTCGTTTAGCACCAGTTTATTCAAGCCTTTCATAATCGAATTAAAAGCGATCATCGTATGCGCAAACGGAACGCCGATGTTGCGGAGAACGGTAGAATCCGTGAGATCGCGCTGCAAACGGGAAATCGGTAATTTGGCAGCCAGATGTTCAAAAATAGCGTTGGCCAAGCCCAGGTTTCCTTCCGAATTTTCAAAATCAATCGGGTTAACTTTATGCGGCATCGCCGATGAACCAACTTCTCCTGCTTTAATTTTTTGTTTGAAATAATTGATGGAAATATACGTCCAGATGTCACGGTTCAAATCGATCAAAATGTTATTGATGCGTTTCAGATTATCACAATGTGCGGCAAAATGATCGTAATGTTCAATCTGTGTAGTGAACTGAGATCGGCTCAAGCCCAAAACATCGTTTACAAAAGTATTTCCAAAAGCTTTCCAGTCGATATTTGGATAAGCCACATGGTGCGCATTAAAATTGCCCGTGGCACCTCCGAATTTGGCCGCAAACGGAATTTGTCCGAGTAGTTGCATCTGCTCGTCCAGCCGTTCTGCAAAAACCAGGATTTCTTTTCCCAAGCGCGTTGGCGAAGCTGGCTGGCCGTGCGTTCTGGCCAGCATAGAAACATCTTTCCATTCTTCTGCAAAGGTTTTAAGCTGATCGATGATGGCGATGATCGCCGGCCGGTATTGCTCGTTTATAGCCAGTTTGAACGAGTATGGAATAGCAGTATTGTTAATGTCCTGCGATGTTAAACCAAAGTGTATGAACTCTTTATAACCGCTCAAACCCAATTGATCGAAGCGTTCTTTCAACAGATATTCTACTGCTTTTACATCGTGGTTGGTGGTTTTCTCGATTTCTTTAACCGCCTGTGCATCTTTCTCAGTAAAATCTGTATAAGTTTTACGAAGGTTTGTAAATTGCTGATGATCAAACTTTTTAAGCTGTTGCAAAGGCAGTTCGCACAGCCGGATAAAATATTCTACTTCCACATAAACCCGAAACCTGATGAGTGCTGCTTCTGAAAAATATTTGCTTAACTGATTGGTAGTTGAATAATATCGGCCATCAATAGGCGAGATCGCAGAAAGCGGTGACAAAGGCATAGCAGCAGGTTTGAAATGAAGCTGCAAAAGTAAAAATTACCGGAAACTTTGCCGGGTTTATATTCAGGTTATGGCAATGCTTCTTTTATCAACCTAAATTTAGTGTCATAAAAAAGGCTATGCAATAGTGCACAGCCTTTTTTATATTAAGAACTAAAAAATTACATTTTTTTAGTTGTGGTTGTAGTTGTTTTAGTTTTTAAAGTAGTGTCTTTTACAGTGCTATCTTTAACAACTGTATCTACTTTTGTAGTATCAGTAACAGCCATGCCGCCATCAGCAGTTTTGGTAGTGTCAGAACCTGAACCAGTAGTTTTGTTAGAGTTACAAGCAGCAACTGACAAAGAAATTGCTAAAGCTAAAAAACCAAATTTGAATGATTTTTTCATAGAGGAAAATATTGAATTATTGAATTGTGTAATATTGATACGAGTTTGGCCAAAAAGCAACCTAACCTAAAATAAATCTGCTATACGCAGATTACATTTTTTTGGTTGTGTCCGTTTTAGCAGTAGTATCTGTGGTAGTTTTGCTGGTAGCAGCAGAATCAACTTTTGATGAATCGGATGTTCCCATTGCCTTTTTATCTGAACTGCAGGCAGCAGCAGATAAAGATATTACGAAAGCTAAAAAGCCTAATTTGAATGCGTTTTTCATGAGTGGTTTTTAAAATAAAAGTTAAACAGGACTAAAATCAATAAGAATTAATCCTGTTTAGTTTAAATAATTACATTTTTTTGGTTGAGTCCATGGCTGTGCCCATCGCTTTTTTCGCAGTGTCCATACCAGAACCCATACCATTTTTAGTGGAATCCATCATTTTGGATGCAGTATCAGTAGTAGAAGATACTGAAGTTGAATCAGCAGAAGTTGAAGTTTTGTTTGAATTACAAGCAGCAACTGACATGGTGATTGCTAAAGCTAAAAAGCCTAATTTGAATGAATTTTTCATTTGATCTTAATTTTTTGCAGTGAAATTTTACTTTAATACCCAATTTGTAAAAAGGTAACCCATTAATTGATAAAATATTTTTTTTTCGGGAAATGGGTTACATTTTTGTACAAATTGTATTAATAAGTGGGTTTTAAATTAAAAGGTTCTGCACCAACAGATAGCGAAGATATATTAGGGATTTTAAACAATTCGCCTGATACTTTAAAACGTATATATAAGGCGCATTTTCCGATGGTGCTGCAAATGGTACTGGGCAACAACGGAAATGAAGCGGATGCAAAAGATGTATATCAGGAAAGCATCATCATTTTATATAACAAAGTTAAAGCAGGGGATTTTGAACTTACCAGTAAACTGAAAACATATATTTATTCTGTTTGCAGGCGCATCTGGCTGAAAAAACTAAACCAGAAAGCTAACAAAGAATGTGAACTGAAAGATATACACGATTTTTTGCCGGTAGAAAATGACCTTGAACTGCATGAGCTGCGCGATTTGCAGTTTAGTAAAATGGAAGAATCTATGCTGATGCTGGGCGAACCGTGCCGAACCATCATCCAGGATTTTTATATGCAAAACAAATCCATGCAGGAGATTTGTGACAAGTTTGGTTATACCAATCCTGACAATGCAAAAACGCAGAAATACAAATGCCTGCAACGCTTAAAAAAGCTGTTTTTTCAGCTGTAAAAACGAAAGAAAATGAACGAACCGCAACTACTGGATTTAATTGAAAGATACCTCCGCAATGAGCTTTCCGGGCAGGAACTTGTTGCGTTTGAAGAACTGCGGAAAAAAGACCTCAGTCTGAATAACCAAATCAGCGAGCATCAGCAGTTTATAAAAACCATGGCCGACTGGCAGCAGCGTCTGGATTTTGAAAATAAGCTGAACGCCATCCACGAAGAGATCAATATTGATGCGGTAAAAGAAGCATTAGGCATCCACGAAAGCCGGATCATCACTTTGTGGCGCAATCATCACTCAAAACTTTCGGTGGCGGCTTCGGTAGCAATTTTTGCGGTGATGGTTACTTTGTTTTTTACCGGATATTTTAACAACCAAAACCAGCAATCACATTACAACGCTTTACGCCGTGATCTGGATAAAGTTAAAAAATCCCAAAATGCACTTATTCGTGATATCACAGGCAAAACTAACCGTAAACCGGTTTCTAACCCGGGCAATTTTGGCGGAACTGGTTTCGCAATTAACAGCAACGGCGATATTATTACCAATTATCATGTCATCAACGGCGCAGATTCTGTTTATGTGCAAAACTCCAGCGGCGAATCTTTTAAAGTAACAACTGTTTATGTCAACCAGGATTATGATCTGGCTGTGTTGCGGATCACGGATTCTGCTTTCAAACGTTTAAGCCCGGTGCCTTACGCTTTCAAAAAATCAAAAGCAAACTTAGGCGAAGGTGTTCTTACGATTGGTTATCCGAAAGATTCTGTGGTGATTGGCGAAGGCTATTTAAGTTCTTTTACCGGCTTTGATAATGATTCTCTGGCTTATCAGGTTGCCATTCCTGTCAATCCCGGAAACAGCGGCGGGCCGTTATTGGATAACTCCGGGAATGTGATCGGGATGATCAAAGGTAAGCAAACGCAGGTTGACGGTGCTGCTTTTGCCACCAAATCCAGTTATTTGATGAAAGCCATCCAGGCTATTCCGGTTGATTCTACCGGCCGGAAAATTACTTTCAACAGTAAAAATAGTATTTCAAAATTGAGCCGCGAGCAGCAGATCATCAAGTTGAAAAATTATGTTTTTATGGTGAAAGTGTATAATTGACGATGCTTCTTTTATCGGTATAAAATCAGTAAACGTTTTAGTTTGAATGTTTAGAAAGCTTCTTTTATGAGGCTTTTTTGTTAACGGTCAACTTCGCCTAAAACAATATCTATAGAACCGATAATCGCCACCAAATCTGCAATCATCACGCCTTTGCTAATCGCTGGCAAAACGGATAAATTATTAAAACTCGGTCCGCGTGCTTTAATGCGTTTAGGTATTTCTGTTTTGCCATCGGCAATATAATAAAAACCCAGTTCGCCTTTCGGGTTTTCGGCACGCATGTAATAATCCTGTGCTTTCGGAATGATTTTGCGTGGCAATTTTCCTCGCGGATCAAAATCCGGCGAACGTTTTAGCTCTTTTTGCAGCCGGCTGATACATTGTTCAATCATTTTCAGGGATTCGCCAATTTCATCAATCCGCACTTTAAAACGGTCCCAGCAATCGCCCAAAGTCCCCATTTCGCCTTTTCCAACCGGGATTTCAAAGTCCAGCTCGGGATAAACTGAATAACCATCCACACGGCGCAAATCCCATTTCAAACCGGAACCACGCAGCATCGGCCCGGAACAACCATAATTTATTGCGACATCCAAAGGCAAAACGCCAACATTTGCTGTTCTATTGATAAAAATCTGGTTGTTGGTCAGCAGTTCATTCAGTTCCGTCATTTTTGGTTTGAAGTATTCCACAAACTCCTGGCAGCGTTCTTCAAAACCAACCGGCAAATCGTAAAATAAACCGCCAACCCAAATATAATTGTACAACATCCGCGCGCCTGAAGCCCATTCCAGCAAACCCATAATGTGCTCGCGATCGCGGAAGCACCACAAAAACGGTGTAAAAGCACCAATATCAATGCCGTAAGTGCCCAAAGCAATCAAATGCGCGCCGATCCGGTTTAGTTCGCACACCAAAACGCGGATGTATTCTACCCTTTTCGGTATTTCTTTGTCGATGCCCAGCATCCGTTCCACGCCCATCACAAAAGCATGGCTGTTGTTCATGGAAGCCAGATAATCCAGCCGGTCTGTGAACGGAATGGTTTGCTGGTACGACATCGATTGCGCATGTTTTTCAAAGCAACGGTGCAGGTAGCCCAAATGCGGGATCACCTCGTTCACAATTTCGCCGTCGGTAATCAGCTCCAGCCGCAAAACGCCGTGCGTTGACGGATGCTGCGGGCCCATATTAAGCACCAGTTCCTCAGCACTCAGGTTTTGGATGCGCTGCTGATATTTTTTGAATGCTTCGTTTACCATACTAAAATTCGTGTCCTCCGTTTAGTCAATTTTGATGCCTTTGTAGTATTCGGCACTTTTATAATCTGCCCGCAGCGGAAAACCTTCCCAATCGTCCGGCAGCAAAATACGGCGCAAATCCGGGTGTCCTTCAAAATTAATCCCCAGCAAATCGTAAGCTTCACGTTCATGCCAATCAGCTGTGCGATAAACGTTTACAAGTGTTGGGAAGGAGGGAAGCTGCTGCGGATCAACAGGCTTTTCGATACTGATTTTGAGCGTCAACCGGGTTTGCAAAGGATGCGACGACAAATGATAAACCACACCAAAACGGTTTTCCTTGTCATCATCAACGCCTGTTAAGCAGGCCAGAAAATCGAAATATGTTTTGGGCTGATCGCGTAAAAACAAACACACATCAGCAATCTGTTCCGGGTTGATCAGCAGTGCAGGTTGCAAGCCGTTGGTTTCTTCGCCCAAAATCACGTTTTCGCCAAAATGTGCCGATAAAAGAAGCTTTATTTCTTCAAAAATCATGGTGCCAATCGAACGATTTTCCAGTTCTGCTGATCCGCTTTTTTATAAACAATCCGGTCGTGCAAACGGCTAGGCCGGCCTTGCCAAAATTCGATCACGCGGGGTTTCAAAATATAACCGCCCCAGTGCGCCGGTTTTGGTACTTCCTTGTTTTCATATTCTTTTTCCAGTTGCTGCCATTTGGTTTCCAGCTCCTGGTAGCTGCTAATCTCCTGACTTTGAGGCGATACCACCGCACCAATCTGGCTGCCTTTTGGCCGCGAATGGAAATAAGTAGTAGAATAATCTTTGCTCAGCTTTTCAATTGTTCCCTCAATGCGTATCTGGCGTTCCATTTCTGCCCAATAAAAAATAAGGCTGGCTAATGGGTTTTTGGTGAGTTCTTTTCCCTTTCGGCTTAAATAATTGGTGTAAAACTTAAAGCCATCATCACTAAAACCCTTTAGCAAAACAATCCTTGCAGATGGGCGGCCATCGTTTGTAGCAGTGGCCAAAGTCATGGCGTTTGGCTCGTAAAGTTTAGCATTGATGGCATCGTTAAACCATTTGTCAAACTGTTTGATCGGGTTCGGGTTCACGTCAGTTTCAGCCAAAGTAGCTGCCCGGTAATCCCGTCTCAAATTTTCAATAATTTCCTGTTCCATCTGCCACAAACTTACAAAATGCCGGTTAGCTGTCGTTTGTATCGAACGTAAATTTTGGCTATAAAAATTTCTGATGCTTCTTTTATCAATGTTTTTTTGGGTTGACGAGGGCAGATAAAGATCAAACTATCCGGAAATATTTTGAAAGCAGATTGATTTCCAGCTAACGCCAGTTGCCTATTTCAAAATTTAGTTGATATTTTTATGCCGATAAAAGAAGCATTAACAAAAATCAGCAAATTTGTAGCACAACAGGAGGAAAATTTATGTTGAATACCATGGAACCGGCAACCGGCCGATTGCTTATTGCCGAACCTTTTATGTTAGACCCGGAATTTAAACGCTCCGTAATTTTTATTACCGAATATACAACTGACGGCGTAGTTGGTTTTGTGCTGAACCACGCTTCGGGATTGTATGTGAACGATGGTGTGATCGATTTCCCGGAAACGGATGCCAAACTGTTTAGCGGCGGCCCTTGCAATAATGAACGGCTGCATTTTCTGCACCGTTGTCCGGATAAAATTTCGGGCGGATTGGAAATTGGCAACGGTATTTTTTGGGGAGGAGATTTTGAAGCCGTTAAAACCATGTTCCAGCTCAATTTGATCAGCAACCATGAAATCAAGTTTTTTCTGGGTTATTCCGGCTGGGGCACACAACAATTGAACCGCGAGCTGGGGCTGAATAGTTGGATTGTATCCGATAAATTTAATCCTGATTTGATTTTTAACGATGAAGAAGAAAATTTATGGAAAGATGCAGTCACGAATTTGGGCGAAAGATATGCGCACATTGTTAATTTTCCAACAAACCCGCAATTGAACTGACCAGATGTCTGCTTTTATGTTACCGGTGAAAGTGCTAATTGCCCAACATTTACTCGATGTGCATGAAGGCGGTAATTGGACTGAAGTAAGCATTAAAGAAATACTGTTTGATGTTGATTTTATTGAAGCATCACTTTTAACGCCTGCTTCACCCAATACAATTGCTTCACTTTTAAGTCATATCAGTTTTTGGAACAGGGTGATGGTTGAAAGGATTGCCGGTGTTGAGGTTGAAGTTCCGGTTTCAAATGGATATGATGCAAAAATATTAAGCTCCGAAGCAGAATGGACGACATTAAAAAATGATAATACCAATTCATCACATGAACTTGCAAATGCAATTTTAAAGATCGATGAACAAAAGCTGTTACAGGAAATTTTACCCGGAAGGCCAACGATGTACAAAAGTTTGCAAGGTAGCGTGGAACATGTGCATTACCATTTAGGGCAAATGACAATTATCAAAAATTTAGCAAAGCAAATAAGGTAGAATGCTTCTTTTACCACCTAAAAATCATTGTGCTTTGTTATGCAAAAATGTTTCGGCGTCCCTTTTTGTCATCTCGACCGCAGGGAGAGATCTTCTTTCAAAAACACAAATCAAACTGCTTTGAAGAAGATTCCTCTTGCATCGGAATGACAGCGCAGATCTTATTTCAAAATTACAAGTTAAACCGCTTTGAAGAAGATTCCTCTTGCATCGAAATCATAGCGCACATGCTTCTTTTATCACCTAAAAATCATTGTGCTTTGTAATGCCAAACTTCTTTCGGAATCTCTTTTTGTTATCCCGACCAACGGGAGAGATCTTCTTACAAAAATACAAGTTAAACTGCTTTGAAGAAGATTCCTGCTATCGTCGGCATGACAAAATCCAAACTTCTTTTACCAGCTAAAAATCACAATTAAAACCTTCCTGCTTCATCTCCGCAGCAGATTCTTCTACTTTTCTGGCCAACTCATTTTTATATTGAATGAGGTTTTGAACCAAACTTTCATCTCCAACAGCCAAAATCTGCGCGGCTAAAATCCCGGCGTTTTTGGCCGCGTTTAAGGCAACCGTTGCCACGGGAATCCCGTTTGGCATCTGCAAAATTGAAAGTATAGAATCCCAGCCATCGATGGAATTACTGGATTTGATTGGCACACCAATCACCGGCAAATGTGTTAACGATGCAACCATTCCGGGCAAATGTGCGGCACCGCCAGCACCGGCGATAATAACTTTCAAACCGCGATCGGCAGCAGATTTGGCATAATTGAACATTCTTTCGGGTGTGCGATGGGCCGAAACTACCGTGATTTCAAATGCTACGTTTAATTCTTTTAAAACATTGGCAGCATCCTGCATCACCGGCAAATCAGATTTGCTGCCCATGATAATGCCGATTTTAATTGTTTGGTTCATGGTGATAGTTAATTGATAGAAAAATTCAATTATTCATAATTCATATTCAATAGTAATTTTATCCGCCGTTCACCCCAACTGCCATTTGATCAAAAATTTCTGATGGCAGTTTTATTTTTTTGTTAGATCTATTTTTTAATACAATGTTGGTAAGAATAACAGAAATATAAGTTCTACCATTCCACTTACTTATAAGGATTGTACCCTTTTGTGCAATGTATTTGTCAGTTTTTTCTACTCTGTTAGGATCTACCAAATCATCACATATACCCATTATATACTGATTTCCAATAGGATATCGGCTTAAGTAGATGGTTATAAATTTTGAATATTTACTTAAGTCGAAATTTCTGAACTTAGGTATACTATCGATTTGATTAATCTTTACCATCAGTTCATATTGCAAGTCTTTTGATATTTTTTGAAGGTAAATATTTGAGCAGCCGTTAACACTAGCTGTTGAGTCAAATTTGTATAACTTTTGAGAATACGCTGCATTTCTTAATAAGAATACTACTGTAAGTATTAAAACATTTTTCATACAATTTAAATTTTCGAATCCCTCCTCAACTTAAAACTTTCAAAGTCTTCTGCACAAACCTCGCTTTTTCAACCGCTTTTTCCCGATCGGCATCAACTACGGTTACGTGGCCCATTTTGCGCATCGGTTTGGTTAAAGCTTTGCCGTAAAGGTGCACGTAAACGCCATGCAATTTCACCACATCTTCCAGGCATTTGTAAATTGCCGGTCCTTCGTGGCCTTCTTCACCCAAAATGTTTATCATAACTGCATGGTGCAAACTTGAAGTATCACCCAATGGCAAACCAAAAATAGCACGTAGATGCTGTTCAAACTGCGAAACCACGTTGCCTTCGATGGTTTGGTGGCCGCTGTTGTGCGGGCGTGGTGCCAGTTCGTTCACCAAAATATTGCCGTGTTTATCCAGAAACATTTCTACGGCCAGCAAACCTACAATATTTAGTTTTTCGGCAATATCAACGGCAATTTGTTGTGCCTTTTGCTGGATTTCGAAGCTAAGGAGCGATGGCGAGATGAGGAATTCTACCAGGTTTGCTTCCGGGTTAAACTCCATTTCCACCATCGGAAAAGCTTTTACTTCGCCCTGGATGTTTCGGGCAACAATCACCGCAATTTCTTTTTCAAAATCAATCCATTCTTCAATCAAACTCGGTTCGGTAAAAGCTCCGGCCAGATAAGATTCATCCAAAACTTTGTAAACGCCGCGGCCGTCATAGCCATCTTTCCGAAGTTTCTGAATGTATGGAAAAGGAAAATGGCTTTCTTTAAATTCTTCCGGCGAAGAAATAATTTTGAAATGAGCCGTCGGAATATCGTTCTCCTTGAAAAACTGTTTTTGCAAACCTTTGTCCTGGATCAGCCGGATAATCCGCGATTGCGGATAAACCAGCACGCCTTCGGTTTCTAATTGTGCCAGCGCATCTACATTTACTTTTTCGATTTCGATGGTGAGCAGATCCACCTGTTTGCCAAAATTATAAACTATATCGTAATCGCTCAAAGCACCAACTATAAACTCATCGCAAAGCTTTTTGCAAGGCGCATTGCGGTCAGGATCAAGCACTTTAATCGTTACATTATAATTAATAGCCTGCTGGATCAGCATTCGCCCCAATTGTCCACCGCCTAAAATCCCCAGCTTCAAATCTCCGTAAAACGCTTTCATTTAATGATAATTGTTTGCTGCAAAAGTACAAAATCAGGTTAAGCAAAAATTCAGATCAGACAAATTTGCTTTTTTAATACAAATTTATGCTGATTTTTAGCCGATAAAAGAAGCATCCGAAATTTGGTAAAATGAAACTGAACAAAAAAATGCAAGTTCCGTTAACGAAGCTTTTATCCATCTTATACAAATTCTAAAACATCCGCAGCTTGAAAAGGATCATACCCGTTTATGCCCGTTGGGCTTTAATTTTATTCACCATTATCTCGCTTGGTTTCCTGATTATTGTTGGCAAAGAAATCCTTTGTCCGCTGGTTTTCGCCATGTTGTTTTCGCTTTTGCTGCTGCCTGTGGGCAAATTTCTGGAAGAGCGTTTTCATTTCAACCGAAGTGCAGCTTCCATGACGGCTGTTTTGCTGATGCTGGCCGTAATTACACTGGTATTGTATTTGGTTGGTTCGCAACTGGCTGATTTACTGGACAATTGGCCAAAAATTAAAATCGAACTAAACAACTCTTATCATGGCATATTGAACTGGGTGCGGGCCAATTATCACGTCAATCAAAATAAACAAATGAACCTGGTGCACAGCGCAACCGATAAAATTGCCGAAGGCGGCGGTTCCGGTGCTATTGGCGTTACGCTGCTCACGGCTTCATCCGTTTTGCTTTTTTGGGTTTTGGTGATCATCGATACGTTTTTCGTGCTTTTTTACCGCCGTTTGCTGTTGCAGTTTCTGATTGCTGTTTTCAAAAAAGAAAATGCCATTGCCGTTTTTGAAATAGTAGAACGCATCAAATACATTATTTCCAAATATATTTTAGGGCTGATGCTGGAAATGCTGGTCGTTTCCGGCGTGTGCTCCATCGTTTTCCTGATTGGCGGTTTGCAATACGCTTTGCTGCTGGGCATGATCACCGGCTTGTTCAACATTATTCCTTATGTGGGTATTGCTACGGCATTGCTAATCAGCACTTTAATTACGTTAAGTACCGGTGCAGCCGCCGGAAAAGTGATTTTGGCAGGGGTTACCATCGTGTTGATGCACCTGATCGACAGCAACGTTTTATTGCCGATGATCGTCGGTTCCAAAGTTCGCATCAACGCCCTGATTACCATTTTGGGCGTTATTGTGGGCGAAATGCTCTGGGGGATTTCGGGTATGTTTTTATCTATTCCGGTGATGGCCATCCTGAAAATTATTTTTGACCGGGTAGAAAACCTGCAACCCTGGGGATTATTGCTGGGCGATGAAGTTTTGGAGGAAGAAATGCTGGAAACCAAAAGTTTTGTGGAAGAGGAAACGCATTCCAAAGAAGAAGCTTCTCCACAACTTTAGGCCGATAAAAGAAGCATTGCGTTGTGTTGTCATGCCGAAATGTTTCGGCATCCCACAAGCAAGGTTGCTTTTCACGAGTGATCCTGAAACAAGTCCAGGATGACTGGATGCAGAACTTGCATTTTCTGTCATTTCGACCGAAGGGAGAAATCTCCAACAAAGTGAAAGTAGAAAGTAGCCTTATTCGATGAAGATCCCTCCTTTGGTCGGGATGACAGGGCGCAAATCTTGCAACGCCAGCATGGCTAAACGCCAGAAATACAACTGGAAAGGCAAACAAACTATAAAGGTCTATACCCAGGAGCGGTTGGCTGAATGCCGCCCGGAAGCGATCCGAATTGCTTGAATTTTGGTCCTTTTCCATCAAGACAAAAAAACGCACAAAGAAAACAAATTGGATGAAGATTTCTCTCTTCGTTCGAAATAACAGCAAATTGCGCAATCAATATTGATGCTTCTTTTATCACCCCAAAATCCCATTTTACCGTTTCCTCAGATTCTGTATCTTCGCGGATGCAAGAAAAAATCATCATTCTTGATTTCGGTTCGCAATTTACCCAGTTGATTGCGCGCCGCGTCCGCGAATTGAGCATTTACTGCGAAATCCATCCTTTCAATCATCTTCCCGAATTTGACGCTTCTGTAAAAGGCATTATCCTGTCCGGCAGTCCGTATTCTGTGCGCCAAGCCGATGCACTTCATATTGATTACAAGCTTTTTCACGGTCGTTTGCCAGTTTTGGGCGTTTGTTATGGTGCACAATATTTAGCGCATTTCTCGGGCGGAGAAGTTCTGCCTTCCAGTATGCGCGAATATGGCCGTGCACATCTCCAATACATCAATGTAGAAAATCCACTGTTCAAACAAATACCTTCCAATTCACAAGTTTGGATGTCGCACGGCGATACGATTGCTTCCATTGCAGATGAATTTGAAATTATTGCCAGCACGGATTCTGTAAAAGTGGCCGCTTATCAAATTAAAGGCACACAAACTTACGGCATCCAGTTTCATCCGGAGGTAACGCACAGCATCGATGGCAAGCAGTTGCTGCAAAATTTTCTGGTAGATATTTGCGGTTGCCAGCAGGACTGGACGGCTGATTCTTTTGTAGAAACCACGATTGCTGATTTAAAAGAAAAGCTGGGCGATGATCAGGTGGTTTTGGGTCTTTCCGGCGGCGTGGATTCATCCGTTGCGGCGGTTTTGCTGCATCATGCCATCGGCAAAAACCTGCATTGTATTTTTGTGGATAACGGTTTGCTCAGGAAAGATGAGTTTCAATCCGTACTGGATTCGTACCAGCACATGGGCTTGAACGTAAAAGGTGTAGATGCCAAACAGCGTTTTTACGATGCGCTGCAAGGATTATCCGATCCGGAGAAAAAGCGCAAAGCAATCGGCCGTATTTTTATTGAAGTTTTTGATGATGAAGCACATCTCATAGAAAACGTGAAATGGCTGGGGCAAGGCACAATTTATCCCGATGTGATCGAATCGGTTTCGGTGAAAGGCCCGTCGGCAACCATCAAATCGCACCATAATGTGGGCGGTTTGCCGGATTTTATGAAGCTAAAAGTAGTAGAACCGCTCAATACTTTGTTTAAAGATGAAGTGCGCAGGGTTGGTAAAGCACTGGAAATCGATCCGAATATTTTGGGGCGACATCCTTTCCCCGGCCCAGGTTTGGCCATCCGGATTTTGGGTGAAATTACACCGGAAAAAGTGGCGGTCTTGCAGGAAGCGGATGCCATCTACATTAACAATTTGAAAGCTGCAGGCGTTTACGATCAGGTTTGGCAGGCGGGAGCCATCTTTTTGCCGGTGCAATCGGTTGGGGTGATGGGCGATGAGCGGACTTACGAGAACGTGATTTGTCTGCGCGCAGTAGAATCACTGGACGGCATGACGGCCGACTGGTGCCATTTATCTTACGCCTTGCTTGGAAAAATATCAAACGAAATTATCAATAATGTTAAAGGAATCAACCGGGTTGTGTACGATATCAGCTCGAAACCGCCCGCTACCATTGAGTGGGAGTAAGGCGATACTGTTTTTATCGATACTTTTTATGGCTGCCTGTTCGCCCAAAATACGGCCGGTTGTGCAATCACCTACCGTAAAAACTGATGCGCAGATCAACCAGGAAAAAGCCGAAGCAGAAAAAGCGGCCGCAGCTGCAAAACCGGTTGCCGAAGTGCCGCCGGTTGTAAAAGCAAAACGGGTTCCTGCCATTGCTTTGCTGTTGCCTTTTGATCTGGACCATGTTGATCTCAGCAGTAATACATCTACCAAAAACCTCCTGAAAACGAATATTGCAGTCGATTTTTATGAAGGTTTTAAACTGGCACTGGATTCGCTTTCCGGCAGCGGACAAAGCTATAAACTAAGCGTTTTTGATACGCGCGATGAAGTGGGCCAGGCACAAAAGCTCGCCCAAAATCCGGTCATCCGCAGCAGCGATTTGATTGTTGGCCCGGTTTTTCCGGCTGGTGTGCAGGCATTTTCGGCCAGTATCAATAGCTTGCACAAGCCCTTGGTTTCGCCGCTTTCTGCTGCTTCCCCGGCGGGATATAACAACCAGACGCTCATTACTTTAACACCGCCATTGGAGTTTCATGCGATGCGTGTGGCACAATACATTCAGGAAAATATCCGGCCAAAAACGGTTTATATTTTGCGTTCGGGCTATACGGAAGAGAACAAATATATTTTACCCTTTAAAAGAAGCATTGACAGTTTGAGCCGGAAACAGATTAAGATCATGGACGTTACGGTTACTAAAGGCGATTTTACGGCTTTGCTTCCAATGCTTTCCAAAACTTCCGAAAATATTTTTATCGTACCGTCCACAGACCGTACTTTTTTGAGTATCACCTTACAGGCTTTGGGTACTTTGGCCGACACTTATCCGGTGCAGCTTTTTGGTCATCCTAACTGGAACAAAGCCACTTTTTTACAGCCGGAATTACTGGAAAAGATGCATACCTGCATCACTTCTGCCGCACAGATTGATTATAAATCCGCAGAAATAATTAACCTGATCCGCACTTTTCGCAAAACGTATCATACAGAACCCAGCGAATATGCGCTCAAAGGTTTTGATACGGGAATGTATTTTGCCAGGCTGACGGCCGATCCGGCTTTTGATTTCAAGCAGTTGCAGCAAGCCACTTCTGATCCGCAAAATACGTCCTATATTTTTGTGCAGAAAAAAGGGTACGGCTGGATCAACACCAATGTAAAACTGTTGCAGTACGATAATTATACCTTGAAACCGGTGCAATGAGGGCAGAAAACCAGCTGCGTACTTTTTTGGTCTTGCTGGAAAATTATCCGGCGGAAACACCTTTGTACAAGTTTTTGCCCGGCTATTTCAGGCTGAACAAAAAAATGGGTTCTACCGACCGGCGGATTGCTACCCGGCTGATTTACAATTATTTCCGGTTGGGAAAAGCATTGGCAAACCATGCGGCGGAAGAGCGTTTGTTGGCTGCGGAGTTTTTGTGCAATCATCAGGAAAACTCTTTTTTGAGTTTTTTTAAACCTGATTTGGCCGCGCAGATTGCTTTGCCAATAGCCGATAAGATTTTGATCCTGCAAAAACAGTATCCGGATTTTCGGTTGGAAGATGTGTTTCCGTTTGCCAAACATTTAGCTGCCGGAATTGATCCGATGCTGTTTTTATCATCCTTTTTTTTGCAGCCGGATTTATTTATCCGCATCCAGAAAGGCCATGAATTTGTGGTGAAACAAACTTTGGCCGATGCCGGGATTGTTTTTAAATCGAAAAGTGAACATTGCCTGGCACTTCCAAACGGCACCAAATTAGATCAACTGTTTCCGCAACAGCGTTATTTTGAAGTTCAGGATGAATCTTCGCAAATGACCGCAACTTATTTTCAACCTCAAAAATGGGAGAGCTGGTGGGATGCCTGCGCAGCTTCGGGTGGGAAATCGCTGCTGCTGTACGGGCAGGAACCGGACTTGAAATTGGTGGTTTCTGATATCCGTGAATCTGTTTTGGATAATCTGGACGAACGGTTTCAGCTGGCCGGCATCCGCAAATACCAGAAAAAATTGATCGACCTCAGCCAAAATTTTGATTCTGTTTTGCATGATTATGTTTTTGATGGGATAATTTTAGATGCGCCTTGCACCGGCTCCGGAACCTGGGGGCGCACGCCGGAAATGATCAATCAGTTTCAGGAACCAAGGATTTTGTTCTTTCAACAATTACAAAAAACGATTGCACAAAATGTGGTTAAATATCTAAAACCAGGCAAACCGCTGATTTACATTACTTGCTCAGCTTTCCGCGAAGAAAACGAAGAAGTTGTAAATTACCTGGTAAAAGAAGCCGGTTTAATTTTGGAGTCTTCGGAATTATTGAAAGGTTACGAACGAAAATCAGATACGATGTTTGTAGCAAGAATGATCAAAGCAGAAGCTTGATTTCTGTCATGCCGAAATTTTGTTCGGCCTCCCACAAGCAAAAGCCACGACGTTTCACGAGGGATGCTGAAACAAGTTCAGTATGACAAAGGAAATTATCCCAAATAAGATTTCAAAATTTTGCTTCGCGAAGTGTGGCGCAACCGCTGCAAAGCTTTGTCTTTAATCTGGCGGACACGTTCGCGCGTTAAGCTAAATTTTTCGCCGATTTCTTCCAATGAAAAAGGGCTTGTTCCGCCTAAACCAAAAAACAACATCAATATTTCGCGTTCGCGTTCTGTTAAGGAAGACAACGATCTGCGGATTTCTTCAGCCAGCGATTCATCAATCAGCATCGAATCTGTGTTCGGTTCTTTGTTGCCCAACACATCCAGCAACGTATTTTCTTCGCCGGTGACAAATGGCGCATCCATAGAAACGTGGCGGCCGGAATTGCTTAAAGTATCCGAAATTTTATCAACAGTAGTTTCCAAAGTATCCGCCAGTTCTTCCGGAGAAGGTTCGCGCTCGTATTCCTGCTCTAATTTGGAAAAAGCCTTGCTGATTTTACTTAGCGAACCAACTTGATTAAGTGGCAAACGAACAATGCGTGATTGCTCTGCGATAGCTTGTAAAATAGATTGGCGAATCCACCAAACAGCATACGAAATAAATTTAAAGCCTTTGGTTTCATCAAAACGTTTGGCAGCTTTAATCAGGCCGAGATTTCCTTCATTGATCAAATCCCCAAGCGTAAGTCCTTGATTTTGATATTGTTTGGCTACGGAAACCACAAATCTCAGGTTGGTTTTAGTTAGTCTTTCTAAAGCCGCCTGGTCGCCTTCGCGGATTTTTTGGGCTAAAATTACTTCTTCTTCGGCGGTGATTAAATCAACTTTTCCAATCTCGTGAAGGTATTTATCTAATGATTGCGACTCACGGTTAGTTATGGATTGCGTTATTTTGAGTTGTCTCATTTATAAATTCTACCTTATTTGATGTATTTAAATAGAAGCGTTCAAAAATAAAAAATATCTGCAAAAAACTACTACCGCTTAAAACAGAAATAGCATTTATCGGTATACATGAAAAAACTATTGGAGATTATTTGTAAATGCTTCTTTTATCGACCTAAATATCGCTTAGCTTAAAAGTTTCTTTTAGCCGGATGCCTTTTTCAGTTCTTTTTACGGTGCAGCATTCGTTTTCCGGGTCGTGCTCCAAAAATAGAATGTAATTTTTTTCGGCAGCTTCTTCTAAAAAAGCTTTTTTCTCGATCAGCGTTTGCAGCGGAAACATATCGTAAGCCGGAATGTAAGGCAGCGGAATATGCCCCACAGTCGGCAGCAAATCGGCCACGTAAACCAGCGTTTGGTTTTTGTAGGAAATTTGCGGCAGCATCATCGCTTCGGTATGGCCGAAAGCGAAACGCAGCGAAAAAAGGTCGGTAAAAGAAGCATTGCCTGGATTGATAAATTTTAACTGTCCGCTTTCCTGCAAAGGCAAAATATTTTCTTCCAAAAACGAAGCTTTTTCGCGTTCGTTTGGGTTGATGGCCCAGTTCCAGTGTTTTTGATTGCTCCAGTAAGTTGCGTTTTTGAAAGCCGGAACCAGCTGGTCATCCTTCAAAACTACCGCTCCGCCAACATGGTCAAAATGAAGATGCGTAAGGAAAACATCAGTTAGATCATCTGCCTGAAAACCTAAATTATTTAAGGATTGATTAAGGGAAGCATCTCCATGCAACTCATAATGGCTAAAAAACTTTTCGCTTTGCTTGTTGCCAATGCCGGTATCAATCAAAATTAATCTTTCTTCATCTTCAATCAGCAAACAACGCATGGCCAGCGTGCACAAATTATTTTCATCTGCCGGATTGGTTTTTTGCCACAAAGTTTTTGGTACGACACCAAACATTGCACCACCGTCCAATTTAAATAATCCGGTGTTGATTGTGTGGAGTTTCATGGAGTTGGAAGTATCAAGTATCAAGAAATATTGCTTTGATACCAATTTCAAACCTAATTATCTAAATGATAGAAAGCTTTTGCTTGTAGTTATTTTGCAATTGATGTAATGCTTCGTTTAAGGCTGATTCTTTTATCAAACCTTTGATGGATAAATCTTCATTTAAAGCATTCCAACGAATACCAATACCGTCAGCAATTAATTCCCATTGATTCAATTGCAATTGCGTAGCCTTTTTTAATTGCGGATAAGTGCTCAGTGCAACTTTTAAGATTATTCCGTTAGTCAACAATACAATTAAACTATCCAGTTTTTTATCTGCTAATAAAACTTGCTTTGCACGTAAGCCTTGTTCAAAAATTAGGCGGTCAAAAGGATCAGTTGCCCTTTTGTTTGCAATTTTACTGTCGGTTTTATGATTAATCCCACTCATTCCTTAACTTTTTCTGATAAGAAAGCCCGTCGCCAAATTCACCTTTCATTTTACCAAAAAAATCCATCAGCTTTGGTTTTTCAGGATCAGGTTTTATCTTTTTCAAAGCAGTTTTTATTTCTTCCTGATCTGCATCTTTATTAATTATAACTACCATAATAGTATTTTTACAAGTTAAAGATAATCATATTTCAATACAGTCTTTTGCTTTACGTTTTGGATACCGATTTCAAACCCAAAATAGAGCTGATCAACATAAAAATAAAAAATAAACGCCAGAAATCTGCAGGTTCTTTAAACAGCAAGATCCCCATGATTACAGAACCGGCTGCACCAATGCCCGTCCAAACTGCGTAAGCCGTACCAATTGGCAAAGTTTGAATCGCTTTGTTCATCAGCAAAAAACTAAATGTGATACAAATGCAAAAGCCGATGCCCCATTTCAAATTGTTGAAATTGTTGGAAAATTTGAGGCAGGTTGTAAAACCAATTTCAAACAAACCACCCAAAATGAGATAGAACCAGGCCATAACGGTTGTAAGTTTTGGGTTAAATTTATCGGTTTAACTTTGGTTTTTAGGCGATAAAAGAAGTATGATTATCGGTTTCCGGTTGTGGGTTTTGAGTTGCCAGTTCTAATATCAGCTTTGTATAATTTTACCCTATAAAAGAAGTATCGACTATATTTTAACACTTGATAGGAACCCGCAACAGGCAACTCAAAACCGGAAACCGATCTACAAGTGGATCACTTCACCGTAAGCATCGGCGGCGGCTTCCATTACGGCTTCGCTCATGGTTGGATGCGGATGAACGGTATGGATAATTTCGTGCCCGGTGGCTTCCAGTTTGCGGGCAACTACAACTTCGGCGATCATCTCGGTTACATTATTTCCAATCATATGCGCGCCCAAAAACTCGCCATATTTAGCGTCGAAGATCACTTTTACAAAACCGTCTTTTGTGCCGGAAGCACTTGCTTTACCGGAAGCTGAGAAAGGAAATTTACCAACTTTAATGTCGAAACCCGCTTCGCGTGCGGCTTTTTCGGTATAACCAACCGAAGCAATTTCCGGCGAGCAATATGTGCAGCCCGGAATGTTGTTGTAGTTTAAAGGCTCCGGGTTTTTGCCTGCAATCTTCTCCACACAAATAATCCCTTCTGCAGAAGCCACGTGCGCCAAAGCTTGTCCTTTTACAATATCACCGATGGCGAAGATGCCTTCTATATTGGTTTTGTAGAAATTATCAACCAAAACTTTGCCTTTATCGGTTTTGATGCCAAGTTCTTCCAGGCCCAGGTTTTCCAGGTTTGTTTGTACGCCAACAGCGGAAAGCACAATATCAGCTTCGATCACTTCATTGCCTTTTGGCGTTTTGATATTTACCTTGCATTTTTCGCCGGAGCTGTCAACAGATTCAACGGTACAACCCGTCATGATATTAATGCCGATTTTTTTGAAAGAACGCGCCAGTTGTTTAGAAATGTCTTCATCTTCAACCGGGACAATATTATCCAAATATTCCACCACAGTAACTTTTGTGCCGATAGAATTGTAAAAATATGCAAACTCAACACCGATAGCACCGGAACCAACCACTACCAGGCTTTGCGGTTGTTTTGGCAGATTCATGGCCTGGCGATAACCGATCACTTTTACGCCATCCTGTTTCAGGTTTGGCAATTCGCGTGAACGGCTGCCGGTTGCCAGGATGATGTTTTTAGCCGTATATTCTTTGGCGGAACCATCAGCGGCTTTTACTTCAACCGTACTTTTTCCTTTTAATTTTCCGGTTCCCATGATCACGTCGATCTTGTTTTTTTTCATTAAAAACTGGATGCCTTTGCTCATGCCATCAGCTACGCCGCGGCTTCTTTTAATGATGCTGCCGAAATCAACTTCGCTGCCGGAAACTTTCAATCCATATTCTTCTGCATGATTAATGTATTCAAAAACCTGTGCACTTTTTAGCAATGCTTTTGTTGGGATACAGCCCCAGTTAAGGCAGATGCCGCCTAAAGATTCTTTCTCTACCACGGCAGTTTTCAAACCCAACTGTGCTGCACGGATTGCAGCTACATAACCACCGGGGCCAGTGCCAATAACGATGACATCGTAATTCATATTTATACTTTTTATAAAATTTATGCTAATGCCAAAGCTATAAAAAATTGAGGTTTGTTTATCAGGAAAAGTAGTATCAAGTTTACAAGTTTAACAAGGCCGGACCATCCGTAAATCTATTTCAATAATTATAATTTATATAGAAAATCCAGCTGATTATTGATAAATTGTGCAAAAAGATGGAAGATTTGTTGGGAAATTAATTAAGAAAGTTAACATTAACTTAATGTACAAATTTGTTGAAGCACTATCTTTGCAGGGATAAAAACAGTATGTGCTCAAACAAATTATTTCATTTAAAAAACCATTTATGAGGAAGCTTTTACTCATCCTTTTCATTTTTTCATTTCTTATTACACCGTTTACCAGGGCGCAAAATGTAACCACGAGTAGTTTATCTGGTACAGTGGTAGATGAAAAAGGAACCCCATTGCCGGGTGTTACCATTACGGCATTGCATACGCCAACTGGTACAAATTACAATACTGTCAGCCGTACGGACGGACGGTATAATTTACCCAATCTACGTGTTGGCGGCCCTTACACAATCACTTTTCGTTTTATCGGTTTTACAGATTATGTACAAACGGACATTAATTTAGCATTAGGACAAGAATCCAAAATCAATGCTAAAATCCTTCCTACAAGTACACAATTAAAAGAAGTTGTTGTAACCAGCGGACAGAATAAAGTTATTAATAACTCCAGGACAGGTTCTCAAGAGGTTATAACCAGAAGTCAGATTGACCGTTTGCCAACCATAAGTCGGTCCATTTATGATTATACTAAGCTTACACCTACTGCAAGTGGTGGTAATCCTGCTACTTCGTTTGGCGGACGTAATGGCAATGGGAATAATTTAACCGTTGATGGTGCTTTATTTAACAACTCTTTTGGTTTATCTAATACGTTAGGAGGCCAGGCCAATTCACAACCGATTTCTTTGGATGCTATTGAGCAGATACAGGTTTCTGTTTCTCCTTTTGATGTGACACAAGGCAGGTTTGCCGGTACTGGTATTAATACCGTTACCAAATCCGGTACGAATGAATTTAAAGGAAGTGTTTACCTATACAAAAGAACTGCCGGTTTGGTAGGTTTAAACACATTGACTACTACAGTAGCAAAACCCACGGTAGATTACAATCAACGCGGTTTAAGTGTTGGCGGGCCGATCATCAAAAATAAACTGTTTTTCTTTTTATCTGGCGAACAAGAGCGCATCAGTGATCCAGCAACGTCTTATACTGCTTTACAGCCTGGCCAAACTCCCGGCGGATCAGTATCTCAGGTTACTGCCGCAGATTTGAATACATTAAAAGATTTTCTGCAAACCAAGTATGGGTATAATGCAGGTGCTTACGAAAATTATCAACTGCGCACGCAGTCTGATAAAATTGCAGCCAAGTTAGATTGGAATATTAATGATAATAATACTTTATCAGTTAAATATTTTTATCTGAAGTCTTTTCGTGATGTAACACCAAGTGGTTCCGGTGCTCAAGGCAATTCCCGCAGTGCTGGTCCCAATACATTACCTTTCTTTTCTTCCTACTATACCATCAACAACAATTTTAATATCATTATTGGTGAGTTAAACTCCAGGATCAGTAATAAATTTGCCAACAAATTAACTATTGGTTACCAAGCATTACGTGATTTCCGTACATCACCGGGCGGAGGTTCATTTCCGCTTGTTGACATCTTAAATTCAACTGGTACAAACACTTTAACTTCTTTTGGATACGAACCTTTTACAGCAAACAATGTATTAAACACGGATACTTACCAGTTTTCCGACAACTTTTCCATTTTTGCTGGTAAGCACGAAATCAATTTGGGTACACAGAACGAATACAATAAATTTAAAAACGGATTTGCCCCTAACTATAATGGTGGTTATCGTTTTGCAAGCTTAGCTGATTTTTACGCTTCTGCCAATAATGGTACCCCTACCGCCACACGTTATGATTACCGTTATTCAGCATTACCTGACGGTTCTTTTCCGTTCGCTTTTATAAAATCTTACACCCTTGGGTTTTATGCCCAGGATAAATGGCAGGTAAAAGACAATTTTAAACTTACTTATGGTGTCCGTGCCGATATCCCTGTTTACAATACACAATCACAGGCAAACCCTAATGCTGCTGCTTTAACAGGATTTCGGGATGGTTACCAAATTAACTCAGCACAATTTCCTAAAACAAGGGTTCAACTTTCGCCAAGGGTTGGTTTTAACTGGGATGTAAGAAATGATGGAAATACACAATTGCGAGGTGGTGCAGGTATATTTACAGGCCCGGTCCCTTATGTATACATATCAAACCAGGCCAGCAACAACGGTGTGCAATTCGGGTCATATAGCATAGTACCCGGAGCAGGCGGTGTTCTTGCAACAGATCCGCGTTTGGTTTTCAACCCCAATGTTGATGCCAACAGGCCAGCAAATGCTGCTGCAAACACATCTTACAACTTGGTAGTAGTAGATCACAATTTTAAATTTCCCTCAAATTTCAGGGTTAACTTAGCTTTAGATCAAAAACTGCCATTTGGTATTATCGGTACTTTGGAAGGTATTTATTCGCGTGATCTAAACGCTGCTTATCAGGTTAACGTTGCCTTGCCTTCAACGGGCGCAGCATTGGTTGGCCCTGATAACCGCATCCGATACAGCAATACAACAACTTACCCTTTTATACCCGCTGCAGCAGGCGGCAACACTGCTGCAAAGCCCAATGTTACAGATGCTATAGTACTTAAAAATACCAGTAAAGGTTATACCTACAACATTACAGGGCAGTTACAAAGGACATTTAAAGAGTTTTACTTTAATGTTGCTTATACTTATGCTGATTCGCGTACAGTTAGTGACGGCGGCGCAATTGCACAATCAACCTGGAGAGACCGTCCAGTATCCGGCGACCCTAATGCAGATGTTACTTCCTATTCTAACTTCTATCAGCCAAACCGTATTATTGCATCTGCATCTTACCGCAAACAATATCTTAACCATTTAACTACTTCTATTGGCTTAACTTATGAATCAGCTAATGCCGGTGTTGCATCTTATGTGTATAATGGTGATGTAAACGGTGACGGACAAACAAGCAATGATCTTATTTATATTCCCAAGAGTGCTTCAGACATTGTTTTAGTTAAAGATAATGCCGCTGATACCCGTACTACCGCGCAAACTTATGCACAACTTAGTGCTTATATTAACCAAGATCCTTATTTAAGCCAGCACAAAGGAGAATATGCAAAGCGCAATGGTTTAGTGCTTCCTTACTTCCAACTTATTAACTTTAATTTTACCCAGGACCTGTATCAAACATCAGGTAAAATTAAAAACACTTTGCAGTTTGAGTTTAACATTATCAACTTAGGTAACTTCTTAAACAGAGACTGGGGCAATATTAAATTTGTTAACCGTACTGGTATATTGGCTTACAAAGGTTTAGATGCTGCAACAGGACAGCCTACTTTCTCATTCCCTTATTTTGACAACGTTAACCAATCACCTCTTGTTAATTCATTTGGTAATAGTATAGGCCAAAGTTCCCGCTGGCAGGCACAATTTGGTATAAGGTATTTATTCAATTAACTTATAACAACCTCTTAGAAAATTTATCAAAAAGCATTTTACATGAAACAATACATTTTAAATAAAGCGGTGGTTATTTTGTTTACGGCATTTTTGCCAGCAATTTTATTATCTGCTTGTAAAACAAATAATGTTACCATTGATGCCCCAACAGCTATTACAACCAACGGAGTAGTAACCACGCTTGCAGGAAGCGGAACAGCCGGTTCTGGTAATGGAACAGGCGCGGCAGCTTCTTTTAGCAATCCAAACGGAGTGGCTTTAGATGCGGCAGGTAATGTTTATGTAGCAGATCAGGCAAATAATTTAATACGTAAAATTACAGCAGCCGGTGCAGTAACCACTCTTTCCGGTACATTAACTTCAGGCAGCTCTAATGCTACCGTAATCGGTGCCATAGCATCATACAATGGCCCCACAGGTGTAGCCCTGGATGCAACGGGTAATGTTTATGTAGCTGATTTTGGAAATAACCAAATCCGTAAAATAGCAACAACCGGTGCAGTAACCACCCTAGCTGGCAGTACAAGGTCAGGCAATGCTAATGGAACCGGAACTGCTGCTGGTTTTAACGGCCCAGCAGGTGTAGCCGTTGATGCTGTCGGCAATGTTTATGTAGCTGATTTTAACAATAATTTAATCCGTAAAATTACGGCAACCGGTGTGGTAACTACATTGGCAGGCAGCACGGCAGGCAATGCCAACGGTACAGGAACAGCCGCTTCTTTTAGAGGCCCAAGAGGCGTAGCGGTTGATGCAGCAGGTAATGTTTATGTAGCTGATGCCAACAATAACCTGATCCGTAAAATCACTGCCGCCGGCTTGGTAACTACGCTTGCAGGTAACGGGTCTGCTGGTAATAGTAGTGGTGCAGGAACTGCTGCTTCTTTTTATTATCCGAGTGGTATTGCAGTAGATGCGGCCGGTAATGTGTTTGTGGCCGACGCAAACAACAATTTGATACGCAAAATCACACCTGACGGAACAGTAACTTCTGTGGCAGGAAGTGGTTTTTTAAGTTTAAAAACGCCTTTTAACGGACCGGTTGGTGTAGCGGTTGATGCTGCAAATATGTTATACGTAGCTGATGCTTACAGACAAATCATCCAAAAAATAAAACAGTAGTTTTGATGATAAAACAAAAAAACCTCCGGTCAATCACCGGAGGTTTTTTTATTTAAACACATGCTGTTTTTATCCGTACAATTTAGGTACAATAAGTTAGTTTTACAGTCATGCGTTTTTCGAAATCCATATGCTACATACTTCTTTTACCCCTACTTTTTTCGTCCTGCAAATCCCGGAAACACCAACTCAAAGGGCAGCCCGGCGAGATCGTGCAACCCACCGCTTCCATCAGCCAAAAATATTCTGAAATGATGGGCGTGGAAGAAAGCCAGATCAGCAACGGCCGTTTATATACTTTTATCGATCAATGGATGGGCACGCCATATCGTTTTGGCGGCTTGGATAAAGATGGGATCGATTGTTCCGGTTTTGCTTTTTTATTGGAGCAGCAGGTTTACGGCGTTAATCTGCCGCGGATGACGGGTCAGCAGGTAACGGTCATCAAACGGAAATACGAAGAACAATTGCAGGAAGGCGATCTGGTTTTTTTTGATTTCGACGGGAAGAAATTCAGCCATGTCGGTGTATATCTGCAAAATGATTTTGTAGTACATGCCAGCACCAAAAAAGGGATTATGCTGGTAAAGCTCCACGATCCGGCGATGTACAAATATTTTTCACGTTGCGGATCAGTTGTAACAGAATGAATTTAGGTTGATAAAAGAAGTACCGTGATCTGGGTTTTATACCGATAAAAGAAGCATTTTTGCACAGCGGAAATGTAAATCAAATCATGCCAAAACCCAAAGAAGATTACTCCTTCTGGACGAAATACAAACGTTTTGCCAGCACCGAAATATTGCTTTACGTAATTATGGTGGTTGGGATTATCGCCGGTATTTTGATTTTCGGCTGATCTACCTCAATTTTATACCGATAAAAGAAGCATTCCTCAACTTAAACAATCATATCCGTTTTTCGGTTAAAATGCTTTTTACCACCTTTGCACTTTATCAAACGCATGAAATTAAACTTAAAACGCCCGCTTGCTTTTTTCGACCTGGAAACAACCGGCGTACACATTGGCAATGACCGGATTGTGGAAATGTCAGTCATCAAAATCAATCCTGATCAAACGGAAGAAGTTAAAACCTGGCGCATTAATCCCGGAATGCCAATCCCGCTGGAATCATCTCTGGTACATGGCATTTACGATGAAGACATTAAAAACGAACCGGCTTTTAAAGAAATTGCTGCCAATGTTGCCACATTTTTGGGTGAAAGTGATTTGGCCGGATACAATTCCAACAAGTTTGACATCCCGATGCTGATGGAAGAATTTTTGCGTGCCGAAGTAGATTTCGACCTGGAAAACAGAAGTTTTGTAGATGTACAGAACATTTTCCACCAGATGGAACAACGTACTTTGCGTGCAGCTTATCAGTTTTACTGCGGAAAAGAGATCATCAACGCCCACTCTGCCGAAGCTGATACACGTGCCACAATGGAGGTTTTATTATCCCAATTGGATAAATACGAAGGCGTGGAATGGGAAAATAAAAAGGGTGTAAAAACAGTACCCGTGATAAATGATGTGGAAGCTTTGCATCAGTTTACCAATCTTTCTAAACCGGTGGATTTTGCCGGAAGGATGGTTTTTAGCGAAGCCGGAGAAGAGCTTTTCAACTTCGGCAAGCACAAGGGCAAAAGGGTGGAAGACGTTTTCCAGATCGAGCCAAGTTATTATGCCTGGATGATGCAGGGCGATTTTCCGCTTTATACCAAACGCCGGCTGGAAGCAATACACAAACGCTGGACGGCCAAGAAAAATCTGGTAAAACCGCAGCAACAGCCAAAACCGGAAGTGCAGGGCAAACCCGAACCGCCAAAGCAGGAGCAGCCTAAACCGGAAAATCAAAATCAGCAACAACCAAAGCCATTTGTTAAACCGGCCCAACCGGCAAACCAGCAACATAAGGCTCAGCAAAGGCCGCAACATAAACCCAACTATCCGCAGCAACCGCGCAGAGACGATAAACCAGCCGAGCCGATCAACGACGATATGCTTGCCCAGTTGAAAATAAAATTCGGAAAATAGATACTGTTTTTACCCGTATAAAAAAGGTGTTATCGATTGGGTAACACCTTTTTTTATGTTATAAAAGAAGCATTGCATTTTTCAAACATTTTTCAGAAACGAAATATTTCTTTGCAAACCTTTAAACTTAGTCCGTTTTACGGCTGAGTTTTTAAACACTTTTTTAAAAGTATCTTCGGTGATTTCTTCCCAATCCTGTTTGCTCATTTCAAGCAGGTTTTCGGGTGGCTGGAAGACGGTTTCCTGATGTAAAACGGAGAAACGGTTCCATGGACAAACATCCTGACAAATATCGCAGCCGAAAGCCCAATTGTCCATTTTACCTTTAAATTCAGGCGGGATTTCGTTTTTGAGTTCGATGGTGAGATAGGAAATACAACGGCTGCCATCCACAACTGAAGGCGAAATGATCGCATCCGTTGGGCAGGCGTCGATGCAGCGCGTGCAGGTGCCGCAATGGTCCTGGGTTGGTTTGATGTCGTATTCTAGTTCGAGGTCGATAATCAGTTCGGCCAAAAAAAAGAAAGAACCTTTTTGCTTGCTGATCAGGTTTCCGTTTTTGCCGATCCAGCCCAAACCTGCTTTTTTGGCCCAGGCACGGTCCATAACCGGCGCAGAATCCACAAAAGCACGGCCGCCAACTTCGCCGATTTCCTGCCGGATAAAATCAAGCAGTAAAAACAGCTTTTGCTTGATCACCTCGTGATAATCGGCACCAAAAGCATAGCGCGAAATTTTAGGTGCCTCAGGATCAAGCTGTTGCTGATCGGAATAGTAATTTAAACCTAACGAAATAACCGATTTTGCACCATTTACCAGCAAACGCGGATCGAGGCGTTTATCAAAATGGTTTTCCATGTAACTCATCTCGCCATGAAAACCGTTTTTAAGCCAGCTTTCTAATCGCGGTGCTTCGGTTTCCAAAAAACCTGCCTGCGCAATCCCGCAAAACAAAAACCCCAGCTTTTGCGCTTCTGCTTTAATCAACTGGCTGTAGGCAGATTTATTAGCGTGCATCTACTGGCAAAGATAAGCAGGATTGCAAAATTGAAAGCCGGGATTATATTAAAAAATAGTTTAAGGGCCTGTTTTGATTTCTATCATATCCTTCAACAAGGTCAGGATTGATAATTACAGTGCTTCTTTTATGCCATAAATTTTGGTGTCTTACTTTTGTTTTGGCTAAAGCCTTTGTTTGTTGCCCTTGTCCACGGCCTGAAGGCCGTGGCAATTAAAGTTGGATGATTATCTTTTCTGAAGTTTCTTGCTTTTGTCCACGGCCTGAAGGCCGTGGCAATTGAAGTGGGATGATTATCCTTTCTGAACAGGCCTCGTTTGTTTCCGATAGATAAAAAATACAAAACAATGCGGCCAAATTGCCACGGCCTTCAGGCCGTGGATTCTAAATAACTCAGATATGGCTTTAGCCAAAAAAGTTTAAATAGTTTAAAAAACTTCTTGTTTTACTAATTTTTTTAGTAAATTTGATTTTATAGTAATCAAAATAAAACGTGAAATTTTATTTAAATTGCAGTTAATCAAACCCCTATCAATTATGAAAACATTTGATTTAGAATTGCGGGTAGAAACTTTTGGCTCCGTTATCACCTGGGAAATTTTGCTGGAAGATGCAACAAACCACAACCGGCGGCTGCGCGATTGGATACAGGCCGATCATTACCGGTACAAAAAGTTGCCCGGTTATGCCATTGCAAATGATGTTTTATCGGTTTTTGCAGGTTGCCAGGGCATCAGCGGCGGAACGGTAAATTGCCAGGTTTTGATTAACGGAGAAACACAGCCGGAAACTTTGGTTTCAAAAGTGGAAGAAACGGAATATGCCAGAGTAGATTATCAGATCGTATGAAAAAATTATACCTCACGCTTACCATTTTTATACTGCTAAAAACAGTATCGGCGCAAGTGCTGCTGGAAGATAAAGACGGCGAAAAAATAGTGGATTACAGTGCTGTTTTAACGCCCGAAATCAGCCGGCTTTCGCTGATTAAACTCAACACCGGCGACCAATCGCTCGGTTTTAGTTATTTTATTTCTTCGGCACTGCATGATCCGGCCAAATATGCGGTACAGGAATTTGGGTTGAAAGCCGCGCCAACAGCAGGTTATGCCGCGGTTTTTAGAAACGGACAGTTTTCGCCCGGCATCAAAGCGAATTATGGTTTAACGCTGGTGAACCCGTTTAACCGGTCTACATTAACCAAAACCGTAGATTGGGCAAGTTTGGATTTAGGCTACAACTTTGATCAGTATTCACTTTATCAGCCTGATGCTGCTTTTAACAATCAGGTTTACAGCAAAACTTCGCACGCTTTCCGCGCAAATTTAAGTTACAATTTATTGTTGGGCAGTAAGTTTATTTTAAATTTTAAAGCAGCCTACGCCCGGCAAAACAATTATTCCGATCTAAATCAGGTTGAAATAACAGATATAAATTCTACGGTAACAACAACCACAACACGGCAAGTAAGCAAGACAACAACCGCGGCACAAGGCAGATTTGTCGAGTATAATGCTTTTCCGCAAGTTGTATCTTTTACAAGGGCAACAAAAACCGATGCCGAAGGATCTGCAGATGCCTCCAAGTTAAGGATTGGCTACACGCTGTTCATCAAAAATCAGTTTTCATCTTATTTGGATAAAACCGACGCCGGAGCCATCATTTTTCTGTCGCGGCAGGATAAAAGTGGCATCCGGAACCCGGTACTTGGCCTGATTTTGCAAGCTGTAAACCTGTTTGATACACAACATTTGGATAACGGTTTGCAGAAACGTATCCGCATCGGTTTTACCAGTAATTTTTCTTTGTAATAAAATTTTATGCCGATAAAAGAAGCATCAGGTTTTGGTTTGAATGATCGGTTTGATCAGGCAAAATTGATAAACAAGACCCAATTTAAATAGCCTGAAGTTCTGGCCGGTTATTTCAATCTGCTTCGGCATCGTTAACAAAACCAAAAACCGCTTCTGTTTATAAAAACGTAGATAAGCACATTAACTAATTAAAGCTTTCCGCAGAAAGCAATTTTAACCGGTATTGCAAATAGAAAATGATTTTAATTAAATTAAAATTTTTAATTAAATTGCATTTTCAAAAACTTTAAATGTATCTTTAAATCAGCAACTTATGTGGATGATTTGGTGCAAATTGATTGCTGTTGCTGCCTGCTTTTATTGCTCATATTTTATATATAATTATTTGTATCGATATGAAACCAGTAGGGTATGAAATTTCCGATGCTTCTTTTATCGGGCATTATTACAGATTGCTTCTCGTCCGTTTGCAAAAATTCAAAAATTTAAAACATCTGGTTTTGATTGGTGTCGTGTTGGTTTGTATATTAACGAGATACGTTGTGATGTTGGGCGATAAAACCCCGATCCAAAATAAACTGGGATCCGTTACAGAAAAAATCCAGAAATCAAACAACCGGATCCTGAAATTGCAGCTTGTGCCAAACAGTTCAATCCTGCAAAACAATAGTTTTTTTAAGTTTCGGCCTGTCAGGCTCAATTCTATAAAAAGCGATCCAGATTATTTAATGATAAAATATGTAAAATGAAACGCATCATTACCTGTTCTGACGGAACCTGGAACAAGCCCAACCAGGTTTATAAAGGTAAGCCCGTGAGCACCAACGTGCAGCGTATTTTTGAAGCGGTCTGCAACAGTGACAACCAGCAAACCCAACAAATAAAATATTATGATGAAGGGATCGGCGCCGAAGGTTCGTGGATAAACCGCTGGGTTGACGGTGCAACCGGAAAAGGGATTGACGAGAATATTTTGAGTGCCTACAAGTTTATTTTGTGGAATTATGAACTTGGCGACGAGCTTTACCTGTTCGGTTTTAGTCGTGGTGCTTACACGGCGCGCAGTTTAGCCGGGCTAATCCGGAATTGCGGCATTTTGAAAGACAATGATTTATCCCTGATAAATGAAGCATACCGTATTTATCGCGGCCGCAACCCAATCACTGATCCGAAAGGAGAGGAAGCGATGGCTTTCAAACAAAAACATAGTTATTACCAGGATCTACGGATCAAGTTTATTGGCGTGTGGGATACGGTTGGTGAGCTGGGCATCCCGTCGCGCTGGTTTCAATGGTACAACAAAAGAAAGTACCAGTTTCATGATACCACGCTCAGCAGCATCACCGATTATGCTTATCAGGCTTTGGCGATTGATGAAAAGCGGTCTAATTTTATGCCTACACTTTGGGAAATGAGCGACAAAGTACGGACCGGCCAGGTGGAGCAATTGGTGCAGCAGGTGTGGTTTCCGGGCGTGCATTCCAACATTGGCGGCGGTTATCCGGATATAGGTTTGAGTGATATTACGTTGGATTGGATGATCGGCAAAGCAAAAGCAACAGGTTTGGGCTTTGAGAAGAAGTATATCGAAACGGCCATCAACCCTAATATTGACGGAAAACTGTATAATTCCAAAAATTTTCCGTTCAGTTTGTTGCCGGATTATTTGCGGCCGATCTGCAAAAACCTGCTGGCCAATGAATCGGTAAATCCTGCTGCTTTTGAACGGATGAAAACCATGCCGGATTATCGGCCAAAAAACCTGATAGAAAGTGATTGTAAACCGCCGTCAGCCTAAAAAAACACTGCTAAAAGAAGCATCCGAAATATAGTTTCCGGCCAAAATTTTTATCTTTCGGCGAATGCGTTTGTTCCTGCAAAAATTATTAAGAAACCCGGTACGCTTGCTGGCCGATAAATATGGTTCGCGGCCAAACCGCAGGCGTGTACACCGGGCATTGAGTGCTTTGTACCGCAGTTTGATCAATTCTCCCGGGAAAAAAGGATTGGTAATCCCGTTTGATGACCGCCATCGGTTTATCGTTTTTTCTGATCAGCATAAAGGCGTTAAAGATGGTTCGGATATTTTTTTTCGGGCGGAGAGAAACTATCTGGCCGCTTTGGATTATTATTTTGAGCAAAATTATTTCTACATCAACCTGGGCGACAGCGAGGAGTTGTGGGAGAACGGCCTGGCACCGGTCCGCAAAGCAAACCCGCTTTCTTTTGCTGCCGAAAAGCGTTTTTTGGAGCAGAAGCGGTTTGTCAAAATCTATGGAAATCATGATTTGTATTGGGACAATGATCCACTGGCGGCCACCAACCTGAAAGAAATTTATGGTGAAGGATTGAAAATTTATGAAGGTTGCCTGCTGCAAACCAGTATCCGAAACAAGCAATTACAAATTTTTATGACGCATGGCCACCAGGGAGATTTGCAAAGCGACGGCAACTGGCTGAGCAAATGGTTTATTTCCAACATCTGGGCACCGCTGCAAAATTATTTACAGATCAACGTAAATACGCCGGCCAATAACGACCAGCTAAAAACAGTACACAACAGCATGATGGCCGATTGGAGCGCGCGCCGAAAAGACCTTTTGCTGATTACCGGCCACACGCATCAGCCTGTTTTTAAGTCGCTTACGCATTTGGAAAGCTTGTACCGGCAATTAATGCAAGCTGTTGCTGCAAAGGATGAAAAAGCGGTGCAAAACCTGCAACAGCAAATCAACCTGCGTAGGATGAAAGGCGACCCGGAACCTGATTTTGCCCGCTACCAGCCTTATTATTTCAATAGCGGCTGCTGCTGTTTTGAAGACGGCGATATTACCGGGATTGAAATTGCAGACGGACAAATCCGGCTGGTCCGCTGGAAATATAATGCCGCAGATATACCCGAAAGAATGGTACTGGAAGAAGCTGCGCTTGAAAGTCTGACTGGCTGAAAATCAAAGTCTTATTTTATTCAGAATCCGGTGTCGTTACAAATTAACCTAAATTTACAATGCTTCTTTTATCAGCCTAAATTTGCAAACAATAAAGCTTTCCGAGTGCTTTTCAGGTAGAAACCAAACTTAAAAAATCATGGCAAATACAAGCAGTTTTACCAGTGAAAAAGAATTTCCTGTTACGCTAACCGGAGAACCAACCGATCAGTTGGCACCGGAAGAAGATGATCCGGACGACGATTTGGATACAAACGATGCAGAAATTGATGACGACGAACCTTACGAAGGCATCCGCCATGGCGAGGAGGAAGATGAAGGCATGGTGGACGATAACATGACCGGAATGCCGGTGGTGCCATCGCCATCTTAATTGTTTTATTGAATAAAAAGCAGCAGGTATTATCAGGCAGGTTTCATTTGGGACCTGCTTTTTTTGTGCCTGTAAAAACAGTATTGATTCTATGTTATATCCGTGTTAAAGAATTTCTATTAGCCTGAAAAACGGTAGCTTTGCAGCTATTTCAAATTCAGTATAAATAGTATCATGGTCAGATTTAATAAGTTCACACTTTCTAACGGTTTGAAAGTGTTGGTGCATGAAGATAAAACCACGCCGATGGCCGTCGTCAATGTTTTGTATGATGTAGGTGCGCGTGATGAAAACCCTGGGCAAACCGGTTTTGCGCATTTATTTGAGCATTTGATGTTTGGCGGATCAGAAAATATCCCAAGTTATGATGAGCCATTGCAGCGTGTGGGCGGCGAAAATAATGCCTTTACCAGCAACGATATTACCAATTATTACATCACGCTGCCTGCCGCAAACCTGGAAACGGCTTTTTGGCTGGAAAGCGACCGGATGCTGAACCTGGCTTTCAGCGAAAAAAGCCTGGATGTGCAGCGCAATGTGGTTTCCGAAGAGTTTAAACAACGTTATCTGAACCAGCCTTATGGCGATGTTTCTTTGCGGCTGCGCCCTTTGGTTTACAAAAAACATCCATATCAGTGGGCCACTATCGGCAAGGAACTTTCGCACATCGAAAACGCTAAAATTGAAGATGTGAAGGCTTTTTTCAAAAAACATTATAACCCGCAAAACGCCATTTTGGTTGTGGGCGGCGATGTAACTACCGACCATGTAAAAACGCTGGTTGAAAAATGGTTTGGGCCGATCCCGGCAGGTGGAAAATACAACCGCAACCTGCCGCAAGAACCGGAACAGACGGAAGAACGCCGGGAAACCATCACGTCAAAAGTACCTTTAAACAGTTTGTACATGGCTTTTCATGCGCCCGGCCGGATGGAAGCTGCCAGTTATCCGGCGGAGTTGCTGGTGGATATTTTATCTCGGGGCAATTCTTCCCGCATTTATAAATCACTGCTGAAAGAGAAGCAGTTGTTTAGCGAAATCCATGCGCATTTATCAGGCAGTTTGGATACCGGTATGCTCATTATCGAAGGAAAACCAACTGAAAACATCAGCATAGAACAAGCCGAAGCAGCCGTTTGGGAAGAGCTGGACAGGTTAAAAAACGAGCCGCTGCCGGAAGATGAGTTGATGAAAGTGAAAAATAAAACAGAATCAACGATGGTTTTTGCAGAAATGTCTTTGCTGGAAAAGGCCATGAACCTGGCTTATTCTGAACTGATGGGAGATGCAGAAAGGCTGAACCATGAAACGGAAAAATATTTGGCTGTTACTGCTGCAGAAATACAGGGACAAGCGCGACAGATTTTCCGCAGGGAAAACTTATCAACACTGGTTTACCTGGCAGAAGTAACAGCAGCAGAAACGGTTTAATTTTACCCCTATAAAAGAAGCATGTTAAACAGAACTATAGCACCGGGATTTCGCGGGATCAACGATTTGGCATTGATCAGGCCGCAGGAAATTAATTTAGAAAACGGCTGCAATATATTTTCCTTTGATTCCGGCAGCCAGGAATTGGTCCGGTTGGAATGGATTTTCAGTAACCTTAATTTCAATCCTGTAAAACCACTTTCCAACGCTGCGGTAAATACGCTGCTCTCCGAAGGGACAAGCACACGAACAGCAGCGCAAATTGCAGATGAAATAGATTTTTACGGTGCATTTTTGCAGGTAGAATATGGCACAGACCATTCGCAGGTGACGCTTTATACGCTAAACAAACATCTGGAGGCCACCTTACCGGTGCTGAAAGATTTGCTGACAAACGCCACTTTCCCGGAAAAAGAACTGCAAACTTATATCCGCAACCAGCAGCAAAAACTGCAGGTCAGCTTGCAAAAAAACGATGTTATTGGCCGCCGGACTTTCAACAAAGCACTTTATCCGGGTTCAATTTATGGTTTTTCACCCGAGGCAGAAGATTTTGCCAACATCAAACAAGCTGATTTAAAACTGCATTTCCAGCAGCAATATCAGCCTGCCAATTGTACTTTGGTGGTTTCAGGTAAGGTGGACGAACATACGCTGAACAGGATTTCGGATACGTTCTCCAACTGGCAAAACCGGATCACAGCGGATTTTATGCGGCCGGAAGTGGAAACAGCTCCGGGCGGCTTGCTGTTTATCGAGAAGCCGGAAGCTTTGCAATCGGCCATTCGTTTGGGCTTTTCCACCATCAACCGCACGCATCCGGATTTTGCAGGTCTGCAGGTGCTCAATACCGTTTTGGGCGGATATTTTGGTTCGAGGCTGATGACCAACATCCGGGAAGAAAAAGGCTATACTTATGGCATTGGTTCAGCCATTGTTTCCCTAAAAAAAACCGGCACTTTTTTTATTGCGACAGAAGTTGGGGCCGAAGTTTGCCGGGAAGCTTTGCAGGAAATCGAGAAAGAAATTAACCTGCTAAAAACAGTATTGGTCCCGGAAGAAGAACTTTCATTGGTGCGCAACTACATGATGGGCGCTTTGCTGGGCAGTTTGGAAAACGTTTTTTCTCATGCCGATAAGTTCAAAAATTTGTATTTCTCAGGCATGGATTATGATTATTATGGGTTTTATACCAAAACCGTACAGCAAATCACGCCGCAGGAATTACAAGATCTGGCCAATAAATATTTTGATTGGGACGGATTTACAAAAGTGATCGTCGGTAAATATTAATCCAAACAATTTTTATCCTGCAACCACATTGATGCTGTTTTTAGCAGCTATTTTTTGTGCTTGCAGGATTTTTTATGGTGAAATTTTTAACCAAAGCTGAATTCAATTTCTTGAAATTCTTTTATACAAATTAGATACTGTTTAAATTTCATTTGAAAAAATTTATAATACTTCTTTTATGCCCATAAAATCTGTGTTTATATTTTGTGCCGATAAAAGAAGCATGTGGTTTTAGTGTTTTTGATAGGGTAAAAGAAGCATAGAAAACAAATTTTTTTGACTATTTTGGCTAAACCTATATCTAAATTATTTAGAATCCACGGCCTGAAGGCCGTGGCAATTTAGACACCTTGTTTTGTATTTTTTATACTTACCAAAACCGATGGGCCCTATTTCGGCAAAATGATTATCGGGTTTCAATTGCCACGGCCTTTAGGCCGTGGACAAAAGTTGCGAATAACAGGCTTTAGCCAAAACAAAATTATAGGCCACCAAAATTTATGGCCTAAAAAAAGCATTATAAATTTCAATTCTGGGCTTATCAAAGTATCTGATAGAAATTTAAACAGGCTTTAAAAATAGTTGTTCCGAAAACTGTAACATTTTAAATAGAGACTTAAATATTTCTCGTCTTGTTTGCAATTTATTGTACATTTCAAAAAGCTTATTGCTTTTGGTGAAATAAATGATCAATTATAACGCATAAACAATTTCGTATGAAATATTATATACCTTTTACTGCTGTTTTTCTTACCATTTCCGGGTTTTCTTCTGCCCAAACCCGCCCAAATGCTGGCGAAGGCCGTACAAATGAAGCCCGACCGGCAGCAACCATCGCTTCCATCACCCAAAACCTAAAAAAGTATGATGGTTTTTACACGTTTTATTATGATGAAAAATCAGGCAAAATTTATCTCGAAATCAACAACTTCGATCAGGATTTCCTGTACTTCAGTTCGCTGGTGGATGGCGTGGGCAACGGCGGCCCGGAACGTGGCCAGGCTTCTTCGGTCATTACAAAATTTATAAAAACAGGGCCGAAAGTTTTCCTGGTGCAGCCGGTTACCAATTACCGTTCTGTAAATGGAAACGCTGACGAAAAAAGGGCGGTAAAAAATGCATTTGCAGAATCGGTCATCTTCGGTTTTTCGCCGGTTGCGGTGGAAGGAAATAAAGTGTTGATCGATCTGACGCCTTTCATTATCCGCGACAGCCAGAAATTAAGCGACCGGATCGGTAGCACACGCGGCAATCCCGGCGCAGCAATTGCCGCTGGCGGACGGGCAAATGCAGGTGCGGCTGGCGGCGGTTATCATTTGGATGAAACCCGTTCGGCCGTTTACATCGATAATACCAAAAACTTTCCCAAAAATTCTGAATTTGAAGCATTGATTACCTTCACGGGCGGCAGCACAACGGCAGGAGGTTTTGGTGGAAGGGGCGGAGTTGCGCCTGATCCAAACGCTGTAACCGTACGGATGCACCAGGCTTTTGTACAATTGCCGGACAATAACTTCAGGCAGCGCAAGTTTGATCCGCGTTCCGGTTTCAATGCTTTTTCTTACTATGATTTTTCGGCACCGATGACCGAACCACTTATCAAAAGGTTTACGGCAAGGCATCGGCTGGAGAGGAAAAACCCGAATGCAGCTATGAGCGAGCCGGTAGAACCGATTGTGTATTACATCGATCGCGGTGCGCCGCCGCTGATCAAAAAAGCTTTGATAGAAGGAGGCTCCTGGTGGGACCAGGCTTTTGAAGCGGCGGGTTATAAAAATGCTTTTCAGGTGAAAGAACTGCCGGAAGGTGCCGACCCGATGGATATGCGCTATAATGTGGTCAATTGGGTCAATCGGTCCGGCAGTCCGGAGCGTGCATTTTCTTACGGTTCTTCTTATATTGATCCGCGGACGGGCGAAATTTTGAAAGGTGTAGTTACTTTGGGTTCTGACCGGCACCGGCAAGATTATTTAATTGCCGAAGGTTTGCTGCAGCCTTACGAAGATGGCAAACCCATTTCGGGCAAAATGGAACAAATGGCTTTGGCCCGAATCCGGCAGTTATCCGCGCATGAGATTGGCCACACGCTGGGTTTGTACCACAATTTTACTTCGAGCACGCATGGCCGGGCTTCGGTGATGGATTATCCTTTCCCGCGTTTTTCCATGAAAAAAGATGGTTCGATTGATGTTTCCGATGCTTATGCTACCGGAATCGGTTCCTGGGACAAGCGTGCCATTATGTGGGGTTATTCTGATTTCCCAAAAAATAAAAATGAAGCTACCGAGCTGGACAGGATCATGAAAGAAACGCTGGCACAAGGCCATGTTTTTATACCTGATATTGGCGGTGGCGTGCATCCGTTGTCGCACCAGTGGGACGATGGCGTAAATTCTGTGGATCAGCTGAACAAACTGATGCTGGTCCGCAGGCATATTCTGGATAATTTTTCTGAAAAAGCCATCAAACAGAATGCACCGATGGCCACTTTGGAAGAAGTGCTGGTGCCAATGTATTTGCTGCACCGTTATCAGGTTGAAGCGGTCGCTAATTCTTTAGGGGGCGTATATTTTACCTATGCCTTAAAAAACGATGGCGAAACGGTAACGAAAATAGTAGGACCGGCCGAGCAATGGCGCGCTTTTGAGGCACTGATGAATACGATTACACCCGATGCTTTGGCTTTGCCAGAAAGTTTGATCGCCAAAATCCCGCCGCGGCCGGTGGGTTATCCTGCTTCGGTAGAAACTTTTGGCGGCCATACCGGCGTTACTTTTGATCCGATCGGTGCTGCTGAAACGGCTGCCAATGCTACTTTATCTTACCTGATGGATACGCAAAGGGCAGCACGTTTGATCGAATATAATGCCCGCGACAGCAAGCAGCCCGGTTTGATAGATATGTTGGATAAAATACTGAACCAAACCTGGAAAGCTCCGGTTGTGGTTGGTTATAAAGGCGAATTGCAAATCCTGGTGAACAACCTCAGCCTGAAATATTTGCTGGGTATGGCGGCCGATAACCGCGCCGGCGAAAACGTGAGGGGAGAAGCTTTGTTGAAAATCAACGAACTGCAAACCTGGATGAACAGTAATCTGGCAACTTCCGGGCCGAAACAAAAAGCAGCACTGTATTTTGCTTTGTCGCAGATAGAAGATTTCCACAAAAACCCGGATAAATATCAGCCGGCACCTTCTTTGGAAATGCCGCCGGGCGCACCAATTGGTATGCCGGATAATGAATTTGAATTTTAGGTTGATAAAAGAAGCATCAGTGATTTTGTCACTGCTGCTGTTTGAAATTTAGTTTTGATGTTTTAACGGAAATTTCAATCTTGCAATTTGGCGTGTGTTTAAAATTTCCATCATAAAATTCAGAATGCTTCTTTTAGGCCTGTAAATTTGGTGTAAAAACAGCGCGTGTAGCAGAGGCTTACAATCGGAGATTGCGCCATCTCGGTTTGCTGCATGATAGCAATGCTGGTGTCAAAGTAAGTTCAGATTTTTGTACCATTACCGCTAACGATCGGGCTTGCCGAAGTGCAGAAAATAAAATTCCGTCAAGCCCAGCAACAAAAGCCAATTAAAATACATAAAGTTGAAATACAGCTTCTGTCTGACCCATTTTGGCAAACCTATTGTTGGCAATAGTGGTTTTTGTCCTTTTTATGTTTGTCAATTAAACGATTGCCTAAATTCCAAAGGTGTCAAATCTGTTTTTGATTTAAACAACTTACTAAAAGACTGCGAATGCTCAAAACCTAAGGCGTAAGCAATTTCACTGATGGAAAGTTCGGTGGTAGATAGCTTTTCCTTGGCTTTTTCAATCAGTTTTTCGTGTATGTGTTGTTGCGTGTTTTGACCTGTCAATACCTTTAATAGCTCGCTGAGATAGTTAGGCGATATATTAAGTTTTTCGGCGATTTTTTGAACGGATGGTAAGCCCTTTGTCGTTAAGTCTTCATTATCAAAATAGTCTGTAAGAATTTCTTCCAAACTGTCGAGAATTCTGTGGTTCGTCTTTCTTCTTGTGAGAAACTGGCGTTCGTAAAACCGCTCAGCATAATTTAGAACAACTTCTAGCTGGGCAATAATAATGTCTTGACTAAATTTATCGATGTTCGAGTGGTATTCTTGTTCAATACTTTGTATAACGCCATCAATCGTAAGTTCTTCCTTTTGCGAAAGAAATAAGGACTCATTAGCAGAATAATCAAAGAATTTATAATTTTTTATATTTTTTGCTAATGATGTATTCCAAAGAAAATCGGGATGGATGAGCAACAACCAGCCCGAATGGTTTGATATGGCATTTTCCTCCATTTCTACCCTTAGCACTTGTCCGGGTGCCATAAAAAACATAACCCCTTCATCAAAATCATATTGCTGTTGGCCATAACCAAGTTTATAATTCAATCCCCTTTTAATGGCTATCGTGTAAAAATCAAAAACTGCGCTTACTGAATGCTCTTGTGCGTGATGCTGTATTTTAGCATAATCTATCACACTGATCAATGGATGTTCTGGTTGCGGCAACTCATTATATCTATGAAATTCGCTTATGGTCTTAATTCTTATGGGCGTAGAATGCTTCATCCTATAAAGATAGTTGTTTGGCTTTTGCCTTCTCCATACTTTTATCCATGAAATTCAAAATGAAGTTTGGGGCGACACGGCTCATGATTTTCAAGACTTTAGCAACGCCCGGTTTTATTTCCATTTTATCGTTTAGAATTCCCTGAATTGCAGCTCCAACCATTTTATCTACATCCATATTTTGCTTCTCGTCAACAAGGCCTTTAAAATTATCCATTAAATCTGTGTTGGTTCCCGGAGGCGCAAGTTCGAAAATTTTAACCTTTGTGTTTTTAAGCTGAAGTCGCAACACGCGTGTATATGCATGGACGCCAGCCTTTGTTGCGCTGTAAACAGGAGATAATGGAAAAGGCACAAACGCCAGCCCAGAAGAAACATTTACGATCGCTGCCGATTCTTTTTTCTTCAAATGAGGCAAAAATTGTTGAACCATTCTGATGGTGCCAGATAAGTTGATGTCTATTTCGCGGGTGATATTTTCCATGTCCATCGTAGAATCCTGTAGATCCATATTCCGCATAATGCCAGCATTATTAATTATGATGTTTAACTCTGGAAATTGCTTGGTAACATTTTGATAAAGCATTTCAATGTCCTTTGGTTTGCTTACATCACTTTGAAAAATATGCACATTTGGATATTGCGTTTTTGCTTTTTCCAATTTGCTCAAATCGCGCCCCGTAATGATGATGTCTGCTGCGCCTTGTGCGCCAAGTTGTTTCACAAACTCAAGGCCGATGCCGCTTGTTCCTCCCGTAATCAGGATAGTGCTATTCTTTAGTTCCATTTTTGATTTGTTTATTTTGATATGCAAAAGTAAGCAGCTAACCGAGAGAAAATGTAGCCGAATTAAGGGTTGTCGTAGTCAAAATCTGGTTTACTGGGCTAAATTTTTCATTGGATGCCCAAGATAGATCAAGAGTAAAGGGATTAATAAAAACGGGATTTCTATAAGTGCGAATTTCAGATTGCCTGTGTTCAAGGCCAAAGCCATAATCAACAATATCAAAGATGCATTTATTAAGTTTCCTACAAAGAATGTTTTGGGAAACAGAATAAGCAAGACTACCGCCAAAGTCAGCACTCCAATTATAATCCCTAACGGTCTGTTGATGCCTAAGTCTGTAAACATTTTTGACTGTTCTGGACTTACTTTATTTGTGAGTCCTGCCCAACCGTGTTTTACATTAAAGAAAACCGTTATCACTATTAAAATACCACTTATTATTTTCATTATTTTAATGTTTTACTCAACGGTACAAAGGTCAGCAACGATAAAAAAATGGATGTAGTTGAATCCACGTTTGCCGTAGCCAAAATGAGGTTTATGAATCTTTGTTGTAAAACCGGGGAAGCGTTTCGTTCAGTTAAAGGATTGGTGAAATTCATCCGGAGAAGTATTGGTTCCAATCCATTTAAGTATAAAAATCAATTAAAAGATTGTCTAAACTCCAAGGGCGAAAAATTAGTTTTCTTCTTAAATAAACTGCTAAACGATTGTGCATGTTCAAAACCCAATTCGTAAGCAATTTCATTCACAGATAAACTGGTGGTCGATAATTTTTCTTTTGCTTTGTCAATCAGTTTATTGTGTATGTGTTGCTGTGCATTTTGCCCGGTGAGGGAACGCAACATGTCGCTTAAATAACTGGAAGACATATTTAAATTTTCCGAAAGATATTGAACTGTCGGAATTCCATGTGTCAATGATTCTTCGTTGTTGAAATAATCGTCTAACAGTTCTTCCAGCTTCTGCAACAAACCATTGTTTACAGTTTTACGGGTGATGAATTGCCGCTTGTAAAAACGATTGCTGTAATTCAACAATAATTCAATTTGTGAAATCATCACATCATGACTAAAATCATCGATCCTGCTTTTTAATTCATCGTCAATTATTTTAAAAATCGCCATAATGGTTTCCTTTTCATGATCCGATAAATGCAAGGCTTCATTGGCAGCGTAAGAAAAGAAACCATATTGCTTTATATTTTTTGACAAAGTGTAAGACAATAAAAAATCAGGATGGATAAGTAACATATAGCCTGTACTTGCATCATTGTCAGGCGGGGTTTCAAATATTTGATATGGTGCGGTAAAAATTAAGCCGCCTTCTCCAAAATCATAATAATTTTGCCCGTACTTGGCTTTGCCGCAAAGATTTATTTTATACGAAATTTTATAAAAATCCAGCATAAATGAACTGAATAATTCATCGCTCATGATTTTTACATTTTTGATATCTATAAAACTGATCAGCGGGTGCAAGGGCTTTGGCAGGCCGAACACCTGGTGAAAGTCGGTTAAAGAATCAAATTTTCGAGGTGAATGTTCTTCTTTTTTCATCTTGTAAAGTTAGGGCTTGTTTAAATTTATATAAGAAAAAATGTCAATGCTTCTTTTACCAGGTAAAAATTGGTGTTGCATCAATTTAAATAAATCAAAAAATTGCTTGTCATTTTTTAGGTGATAAAAGAAGCATAGAAAAAATATTAAACTAAATTAAACAGGCTTTTAAATTAAACTTCTTTAAAACTTTTACCAGGGGATATCTCCGGTTTCCGGATTGTATTCTTCACTAAAAAACTTCCCGGTAGGGCCGTCAGAATCAATCATAGCATATTTAATTATTCGTGCCCCAGCCTCTTCAACGGTGCCTGTTCCGCGATGGTTGTTGAAATCTGTTTTAATAAATCCCGGATCAACCGCATTTATTTTAAAAGGGGTATCGCGCAGTTCGTAAGCCAGGTTAATCGTGTACATGTTCAGTGCTGATTTGGATGGAAGATAAACAGCTCCCTTATAATTATAATATTGCCAGGAAGGGTCGCTATGCAACGTGAGCGAACCCTGGCTGGAAGATACGTTCACAATGCGGGGTTCATGTGAATTTTTCAACAGGTCGATAAAAGCTTGGGTAACCCTTACCACGCCAAACAAATTGGTCTCGAATACTTTTTTAAATGTTTCTATACTTGCGCCAGTTGCACTTTGTGGCAAGCCTCCGCTAATGCCGGCGTTATTGATCAGAGCGTCCAGTACATCCGTTTTTTTTCCTATTTCGGCGCGGGCGTCCTGTACGGACCCTGCACTGGTTACATCTATTTGCACGGCTTCTACATTAGTCAAGCCTTCTTCTCTCAGTATTTCTACTGCTTTTTGACCATTTTCTAAAGTGCGGCTTCCTAAGTAGACATAATACCCCTCTTGCAGTAGCCTGCGGGCTGTTTCAAAACCAATACTTTTATTGGCTCCGGTGATAAGTGCTTTTTTCATTTTATTTTTGATTTGTTAAGTTATAGCAACTGCGATTCTCAATTTCCCTTACACTCAATTCGAGCCTTTGGATCAGCATCCTCTTTCATCGTCTTTTTCGCATCCTCCCAGCTTGAATCTTCAGAATAGAGTGCAGTGCATAGATAGGCAAAAGTAAGCTGCTGAACCATAGCTACTCTTTCAGGATTTTCGTCTGTTGTTTCAGCCGCATCGTACCCCGATACCCCGCCTAGCATGTGCTCACCACCAAATATGGTAAGAAGGCATTTAGGACCCGGACTAAAAAAGTACGCATCAGAACGCCAATCGGCACGGTCAGAGAAGTAAGGGCTTTGGTCTTTATCGCCTGCAACCACTAAAGCCGGAGTCGTCATCTCAGCAAAACTGTTGTTCCGCAAAACCGTATAGTGCTCGGAGGCGTATGCTGCTAAATCTTCACCTTTACCAGGAGCACCCATTAACACCCCGGCCTTAATCCGGGAATCTGTCAGATTCACTTCCTTCCCGTCGTTGGGATCGGTAACACGCATACCCAATAGCATACCTACTGTATGCCCACCAAGTGAATGTCCGACTGCAGCAATCCGGCTCCGGTCAAGTCGTCCGCTCAGGCCGGGGACTGTCGCCTCAAGCTCATCCAGGTGGTCAAGGATAAAGCGCATATCCTCGGCCCGGGACCGCCAGAACAAGGCTCCCTCCGGACCGTTCGGATCGAGGTTCAACGTCTTCGAACTCTGGTGGGTGGGTTGAATCACGACGAAGCCATGAGTAGCGTAAAAATCGACGAGCGGGCCGTAACCATGTAGCGATGAGAGAAAATTCGATCGTCCATGACCGTGTGAGAAGAGGATGATGGGGAGATCGCTTCCTGTGGCAGGAGCGGAAACCTTTATTTGTAGATCCACTTGGCGGCCAGGAACTGACAGCACAACCGGGCTGAAAGAGACAATAGGATTTGGCGCAGTGCCTGTAACTGGTACTTTTTCCATTTTTTTTGAATTTATGTTTAATTTATTGATTATAAACTTGTGCAAAGTCTTTGGCAAAATCGATTAGCTTCACTTTGCCCAATGTTGGATGGTTGCGATAATAATCTTCGTATAATGTACCATTGCCCTGGCTTGCCTGCATTTCAACAAAGCCATTGGCAATCCACGGGTTCATTCCTGTTGCCAACATACCATTCAACAGTTTTTCATCAGAAATTGCTAACCATTTCAAATCCGGCTTTCCGATTGCCTCGCCTATAATTTTAGCCAATTCATTTGGCGAAACTTCATCACTTGCTATGTAACGGATTGTCCTGCCTTCAAAAGGTTTTTCCATTTCTTCAGCAATGGCAGCCGCAATATCCAATGGCGAAACCCAGGGTTCTCTTTCATCACCGCCATAACTCTGCATGATAGCACCTTGTGTTTTTATGGTTTGCATAAACCGGAAGATATTGGTATAAAAGCCAACGGGGCGCATAAATTTTATGGACACATCAGCAGGCAGTTGTTTCAAAATATTCTCTACTGCATAATGAACAGCAAGGCTGCCGTTTCCTTTGTCTGTGCGCGCACCGATGCTGCTTAAATGCACAATGCGTTTTACGCCAGACTGCTCTACGGCTTGCTTGTAGTTGCTACCAATCTGTTTGAATGCAGCAACAAAATCTATGTTTTTATCAAACATGCTTCCGATACCTTCCCGGGCTTCCATCAGGTAAACAATGTCCGCTCCCTTTAAATTTGTTGTTAGAAAATCAACATCCTGCATGGTGCCGATAGCGGCTTTTGCGCCTAAGGCTTCAATGTCTTTCGGCCTTACTGCTGATAACGGTAACCGAATGTCCTTTTTGCACCAACTCCTGTGCAAGCGGCTTGCTGATGTTCCCTAAAGAACCTGTCAATACGATGTTCATGATCCTGTATTTAAATTTGAAACACAAAGGTCATCACATGTCTTTGGTATGATGTAAGCAAATTGCGGAATTATGTAGTCAAAACGAGGAAGACGGCATAGAGTATGTTTAAATTTTATCCGGTTTATTTTCTATACTTCTTTTATCGCACAAAAATCATTGGTTCATTGTATTTTTCTAATTGGAACAACATTTAAAAACAGAATTTACAGGCATAAAAGAAGCATTATAAATTTCTGTGATAGAAATTTAAACAGGTTCTAAATATTCTTTAGCTTTTTCTATCACCATTTCATGAATGTGTTGCTGTGTATTTTGGCAATACACTTGTTGGCGGTTCGTTGTTCCTTTTTAGTAGTTATAAATATTTGTTGACGAGGCTGAACTTTCTCAATAATGTACTTGTCCACCAACTGAGGCCAATAGCAATAACAAACGTAATAGCAAATTTAAGAAAAGCAGGAATGTCAAATTTCAACAGAAAAAATTGTGTCCAGGTAATAAATACAAAGTGAGAGCCTGTTTAAATTTATATCGGAAAAATTCATAGTGCTTCTTTTAGCCCTATAAATTTTGTATTTGAATTTTATACCGATAAAAGAAGCATGGGATTCCCTGTTTTCGTAGGTGATAAAAGAAGCATAGAAAATAAATTAAACAAAATTTAAACAGGCTCTGAGTTCAATAAATCAAATAAGCATTTTCGGAAAGTGAATTCCACCATACTCTTTCTATTTTAATTTTACTTCGAAACGTTGAAATAAAAGCGATACAACTTAACGTACAGGAGGCGGCATAAAATGTATAATAAATCATCGATGAACCAAATGTTGTTAATGTTTGAGAGCTGATCATCTGTCCTAAATACGTTGGAATAACCGTTAAGCCCATAAACACGATAACCGCGAGCAAAACCCAGAGCCACTAACTTTTGGCAATTGCAGAATGTACAGATAATAAACCATTGTTAAAGTCAGAATTGCCCATAAGGGTACCAATCAAAAAATAACCAAAATATAAAAGAACCCTATTTAATTGAAAATCGAAAGGATAGAAACCTATCCAATTACTTGCGCCAATATTATAGGAAATCGGAACATATAACAGCCAGGTAAACACGAACAAAACAATACAAAATAAAGCCGGTTTATTTTGGAAGTAAACAATACCAAATCCTGTATTTATAGTTTTGCCAATTGTATAGCATATAGCAAATACTACATTGAAGAGAAACAATACCCAAAGAAACCACGGCGGACCAACAGGCCATTGTTCTGTTACAAAAAAATCTTTTAAGTAAGTAATAATATTGATACTATGATGTGCAATATAATAAGCAGGAAAATAAGCGACCAACATAAAAAGAGTCCCAAGAATTATAAATGGAATGAAAAGCCGGTAAACCCTGTCTTTAATAAACGATATTTCGCCTTTTTTCCTGATACTTTTGATAATGAAAAGACCGCCGATCAAGAACATCAGCGACATCAAGAACACATCATTAAAGTTAACGAAAACATCAAGTCCAATCTATCTTTTGATGTCCACAACTGCATGTGTTGAGTGGATATAGATAACTGTATCAAACTTTGCCTATGTCGTATAAGCTTATGCAGAATGATATGCAACTACCAAAACAGTAATTGCCGACCGCAAGTAATCGATCCACAGGTTTCTGCCTGTGTTATTGTTCATTAGCTTTTTTGTTTATGTATATACACATTTTTCTCAAGTAATCCTGTAGCCTTTTAGCTAAATGTTTGAGTTAATCGGATGTTGTTTCTCAATTACCGCTAAGTTATTTACTTGGAGTTGTGGTGCATTTCGTGTTGCATCGGGCGGCAATGGAGGCCGAATAAAAGAACTAAAGTACAAAACATATTCTACTGTTCAATAGCAAAAGTCAAGACAGAACTGACGCTGAACAAAGTACAAACGACGTGAACTTGAGGTCAAGCCAGCATTTTTTCATTATCCAAAAAAATGTGATTTATTCAGTTGGAGGTTTAGGCAGATTTTTCATTTGAAAGCGAGGTTTATAAGCTGGTTTGGAAGGTTCTGTTTCCGGTTTCGGTTGATCTGAAGTTTCCTGTACCGGAGTAACAATTTCATTTTCCACTACTGTTTTTACCGGTTCTTTTTTAATATTCTGCATATTGAACCGAGGTTTAAAAGCAGGTTTAGGCTGTTCAATTATTGCGTCAGGCGTTTGAACTTCTGTTTCCGGTATACTATTTTCAGCAGTTTTAGGAATATTTTTTGGATTGAACCGAGGCTTAAAAGCAGGTTTTGTTGCCGGTACTTCTGCGTTGCTTTCCTGTTCTGTTATCAAACTTTCTTCTTCGGCCAGAGAGATATCCTGCTCAGGAACATTCGCTTCAACCAGTTCCGGTAAATGATCTTCTTTAAACTTTGGCCTTTCAATATCAACAGCTACATTTTGCGCGGCCGCCACGGCTACAGCTTGTACAGCCATTGGCGAAATAGCTTCCGCCTGCACCGCGTGAGGTTTGATTTCCTGCTGCAAAGGATAAGTGCGGCGCAATTGATTGAACCAATATTTTTTAGTGTGATCAAAGCTTTTTTCGCCCATTAAAGGATAATGGCTGCTAAACTCTGCAAACAAAGCCGGTTCGGCGATTTTAAAATACGCTATATCTATTTTTTTCTTGAAAAAGAATTCTTCAAATGTCAACATCAATTTTCAGCAATTCGAGCGGTTATGGTTTTAGAATACTTCAAAAGCAATGGAATGTAAATTAATTTAACCTGGATTCTAAATTTTCCAATCGTTTAATAATTTTATCGTTAATTATCATCTGTTGGTCAAACTGTTTAAGCGAACCTTCCATAAAAGCGGTTAAAACTTCTACCTGTGTATTCAACGCTATGGACTGACGTTCCAATATTTCAGAATGTTGATCCAATTTCCGCAGCATATCTGCAATTATTCCGAGCAAATCTTCATCAGCCATTGTTTTAAGTTTAAGTAAACAAGATACTGTTTTTATCGCATAAAAAACATGATTGTTCGGCCAAACGATTCGATCAACCTCTATCCATTTTGGCTTCTAAATTTTCCAACCGTTTAATAATTTTATCGTTAATTATCATCTGCTGGTCGAACTGTTTAAGCGAACCATTCATAAAAGCCGTTAAAACTTCTCCTTGTTTTTTTAATTCTCCCGAATGAAGTTCAAGAACTTCTCCCTGTTTGTTCAATATTTCAGAATGTCGGTCCAGTTTCCGCAGCATGTCTGCAATTATTCCCAGCAAGTCTTTATCAGCCATTGTATTAAGTTTAAAGAAACAAGATACTGTTTTTATCACATAAAAAACCTAATTATTCGGCCAAACGATTCAATCAACTTCTATCCATTTTGGCTTCTAAAACTTCCAACCGCCCAATCAACTTCTCATTAATAATGAGTTGTTGATCAAACTGTTTAAGCGAACCATCCATAAAAGTAGTTAGTGCCTCGGAGTGAAGATCAAGGGATTCTCCTTGTTTCCTCAACCTTTCGTTGTTTAAGTCCTGTGTTTCTCCTTGTTTTTTTAATATTTCAGAATGTTGATCCAATTTCCGCAAGACATCGGCAATAATTTCGAGCAAATCTTTTTCCGCCATTGTTTTTAATTTAAGTCAACAAGATACTTCTTTTATCGGACAAAAAACTCAATCCGGCTCCGCCATATTATGATAAACGGCTTGCACATCGTCATCTTCTTCCAGCTTGTCAATCAATTTTATTACATCTGCAACTTGTTCTTCCGTTACTTCATGGTGCGATTGTGCAATGCGTTCTAATTTGGCACTTTTGGTTTCGATGCCTTTTTCTTCCAGGGCTTTTTGCATCTTTCCAAAATCCTCATATGCTGTATGAATTACAGCCAGATCATTTCCTTCTTCATCTGTTTCCACAAATAAATCTTCCAGTCCGGCATCAATCAGTTCCAATTCCAGTTCATCCAGGTCCACATCTTTTGGCTCGAAAGTAAACACCGATTTCCGGCTAAAAATAAAATCGAGGGAACCAGTTTTACCTAAAGAACCATTGGTTTTGGTGAAATAACTGCGCACGTTGGCAACAGTTCTGTTCGTATTATCGGTTGCAGTTTCTACCAAAACTGCTACACCATGCGGCGCATAACCTTCATAAACAATCTCTTCGTAGTTGCTTTCGTCTTTGCTGGTGGCACGTTTAATGGCTGCTTCCACGCGGTCTTTCGGCATGTTTACCGCTTTGGCATTTTGCATCACCGTTTTTAACCTGGAATTCGTTTCCGGACTGCCGCCGCCGGCTTTTACCGCCATCACAATTTCTTTGCCCAAACGCGTAAACTGTACGGCTATTTTGGCCCATCTTTTAAATTTCCGCTCTTTACGGAATTCAAATGCTCTTCCCATTCTTTGTTTTTGATTATGGCTTTCGGCAATCAGCTTTCAGCGATTGGCAAAGTTAAAAAATTGATTTAAACGTTTAAGATTTGGTTTGATGCTGATGCTTCTTTTATCGACATAAATTTGTATTAAACATTTTAAATTACTGTTATTGGAATTTGTAAATTTGTTGAAAGCTATCTATTTTTAAAACTATGAGTAAAGGAAAAATTGAAGAATCGAAAATCGTAAAAAGTTCATTTCCCAAATTTGAAACGTATTCGGTTGAAGAAATTTTGGCAGCTGGCGGAACTACCGCTTTCGCGAACAAGTTAGGGAAATACCCGGAAAATTTAGCAGAGCGGTTAAAACAATTTCCTGAGGAAGCTTTTTTGACCGAAGATGAATTTGCCCGTGCTTTAGAAACTTTAAATAGCAGTAAATGAATTTGTTGTATGACACAAATATTTTAGCTTATCTTGTAAGACAACAAAAACCAAACTCTCTTTTACAAACCATCAACCCTAATAATCAAAAGGTTTTCGTCTCGATCGTAACTATTGGAGAATTAAAGTCTATTGCTTTGCAAAATAGTTGGGGTGCACAGAAATTGCAATTGCTAAATGAAGTGTTGGATACAATGATGATTGTGGAGATTAATGAAAGTTTAGCCAACACCTATGCGGAAGTTGATGCTTTTTCTCAATGCCGAAACCCTTCATATACTGATTATTCTTTCGTAACTTCTAGGAATATGGGCAAGAACGATTTGTGGATAGCTTCAACCGCCGCCTTGCTCGGCCTGAAATTGATAACCGCAGATAAGGATTTTAATCATTTAAACCAAGTATTTTTAGAAGTCGGGTATATAAAATCTGAATTACTAAAATAAGTAAGCAATTAATTCAGCCTTCCATCATCAACTTTCCTCCTTCAAAAAGCAAAAATCTTTCGCATATTTGAGCATCATTTAATAAAAATTCAACAAAAAAATGAAAGTAGCAGTAGTAGGCGCCACCGGTTTGGTGGGAACGAAAATGTTGCAGGTTCTGGCAGAACGCAACTTCCCCGTAACAGAATTGATCCCGGTAGCATCAGAAAAAAGTATTGGTAAAGAAGTTATTTTTAAGGGTAAGTCGTATAAAGTGGTTTCTGCGGAAACTGCCATCAGTCAAAAACCGGACATCGCTTTGTTTTCTGCCGGTGGAAGCACTTCCTTGCAACAAGCGCCGCTTTTTGCAGCAGCCGGAATTACGGTGATTGATAATTCCTCCGCCTGGCGCATGGACCCGACCAAAAAACTGGTGGTGCCCGAAGTAAATGCCGATGTTTTGACTGCGGAAGATAAAATCATTGCCAACCCAAATTGCTCCACCATCCAAATGGTGGTGGCTTTAAAACCATTGCACGATGCTTATAAAATAAAACGCGTGGTGGTTTCTACCTATCAATCCGTAACCGGGACTGGCGTAAAAGCAGTTGCGCAATTGATGAACGAGCGCAAAGGAATTGACGGCCCAATGGCTTATCCATATAAAATCGACTTGAATGTGCTGCCGCAAATTGATGTTTTTACTGAAAATGGCTACACCAAAGAGGAAATGAAAATGATCCTGGAAACCCAAAAAATCATGGGTGATAACAGTATCAAAGTTACCGCAACTACCGTTCGCATCCCGGTAATTGGCGGCCATTCAGAATCTGTAAATGTAGAATTTGAACACGATTTTAACTTATCCGAAGTAAAAACACTACTGGAAAAAGCTCCGGGAATTGTAGTGGTTGATGATGTAGCGAACCTGAAATATCCAATGCCGCTGGATGCGCACGATAAAGACGAAGTTTTTGTGGGAAGGATCCGCAGAGATGAAAGCCAGCTCAATACATTAAATTGCTGGATCGTTTCGGATAATTTGCGAAAAGGAGCAGCCACAAATGCTATACAAATTGCAGAATATCTGATGGCTAATCATTTAATTGGCGAGCCGGAAGAAATAGAAGGATAAAAACAGCATACAAAATGGTGAAGGGCGATAAGACATTCTTACCGCCCTTTTTTAGTCGATAAAAACAGCATGATTACTATCACGCATCGGATTTTTCTGGAAGTTGCCGCTCATTTAAGTTTTTCTAAAGCTTCCAAAGCTTTATTTATCAGTCAGCCGGCAGTAAGCAAGCATATTAAAATTCTGGAAGATCAATATAAGTTAGCCTTGTTTGAACGCAAAGGAAATTCGATTTTAATTACCGAAGCCGGGCAAAAGCTTTACCAATATTTGTTGGAAGCACGCGAAATTGAGAAGAAAATTGAATTTGATTTGTTAACGCTAAGCAAAGGTGCAGGTGCATCAGCTTTTTTAAAACTCGGTGCCAGCACCACGATTGCTTTATATGTTTTGCCCTCGATCTTATCAGGTTTTCAGCAAAAATTTCAGCATGTGGATGTGCAATTAGTGAACCGGAATTCTGAAAATGTGATGAATGCTTTGCTAAACCATGAAATTGATGTCGGGATTATTGAGGTTGAAAATAAACTGACGACCGTTTCTTATCAACATTTCATAAATGATGAAGTCATCGCGGTTTGTTCTAAAAAGAGTGCTTTGGCGGGAAAAACTTTAACGATAGAAGAACTAAAAAATGTTCCGCTGGCTTTGCGCGAGCGGGGTTCGGGCACATTGCACGCGCTTTTGCATGAACTTGCTGATCATCACCTGAAACCTTCCGATTTAAAAGTTAAAATCCGGTTGGGCGGAACAGAAGCATTGAAGAATTTTTTACTGGCTGATGAATGTTTGGGATTTTTGCCGCGCCCTTCTATTTTGCGCGAAATAAATTCAGGAGAATTGGTGGAAGTGCCGGTTACTGGTCTGCAAATTAAACGCGATTTTTATTTTATCCGCCGCAAAGGAAGTGAAGAATATGGATTGACCAAGCAATTCATCCGCTATTGTATGCAATCAATATAACTTATAGATATAGCTTATCCAATAATTGTATATGCTTGGTAATAATGCAGCAGTTACTTTTGTTGGATGCAAACCACGCTTCAAAGCATTTCCCTCGCTGCAAATTTAATCTGCTCTAACTGTAAATTAAGTTACGATATACATCAGCTTCACACATTTTCGCCCTGCTGCACCAAACCTTTTTTGGTAGAATATGATCTTTCTTCTCCGCCAAAAAAAGAGGATTTGAAAAATCGCCGTCAGGATATGTGGCGTTATCAGGAGTTTTTACCGGTTTTTGAGCCGGAAAACATTGTTACTTTAGGCGAAGGATATACGCCAACCCGTTTTTTTGAAAATTTTGAAAACGTGGATTTGTATTTGAAAGATGAAAGCTATAACCCTTCCGGCTCTTTCAAAGCGCGGGGAATTGGTATGGCGGTTTCCAAAGCAAAAGAATTTGGGATTAAACACTGCATCGTTCCAACCGCCGGGAATGCTGGTGGTGCGCTGGCTGTTTTTTGTGCAAAAGCTGGTATCAAAGCAACGGTTGTAATGCCAAGCCATACGCCTGCTATTTTTATTCAGGAATGTGAGCTGCATGGTGCAGAAGTAATCCTGATTGACGGTTTGATTAGCGATTGTGGTAAAAAAGTAGCCGAAATTAAACATGAAACCGGTGCTTTTGATATTTCTACTTTAAAAGAACCTTATCGTATTGAAGGTAAAAAAACGATGGGTTATGAAATTGCCGAGCAGTTTAACTGGCAGTTACCGGATGTGATTTTATATCCAACCGGCGGCGGAACAGGGTTGATCGGTATTTGGAAAGCTTTTAAGGAAATGCAGCAAATGGGCTGGGTCGGCGAAAAATTGCCGCGTATGGTTGCTGTGCAATCTGCTGCCTGTCAGCCGGTTGTTAAAGCTTATGCTTCTTTTATCGGACAAAAAAATGAGTACGGGCTTCCGGCAGCTTCTGTAGCAAATGGTTTGGCCGTCCCTTTTCCTTTCGGGATGGATTTGATGCTAAACGTTTTAAAGGAATCCAACGGAACGGCAGTTGCGCTGAGCGAAGAAGATATCATCAGCACCACAAAAAAAGCCGCGCAAGAAAAAGGGGTTTTATTGGCTCCCGAAGGTGCGGCTGTTTGGAAAGCCGCTCAGGATTTAATTCAATCCGGCTGGATTACAGCAAGCGAAAAAGTGTTGTTTTTGAATACCGGAACAGGTTATAAATATCTGGATAATATCATCCCAAGGAATGACAATTAAATTTCAATTTATTAAAAACTAACTTTTAGAAAGGCTGTTTTTTATTTGGAAAGTCATTAAAACGCACTTTCTGTAATCATATAAACAGAAATATCATGGCTGATTTAAGTAATAAAAAAGTAGCAATATTAACCGAAGAAGGTTTTGAACAAGTAGAATTAACAAGCCCGCAGCAAGCACTAAAAGATGCTGGTGCAACTGTACACGTAATTTCCCCGGAAGGTGGCGAAATCAAAGCGTGGGACAAAACGGATTGGGGCATTACAATTACTGCGGATAAAAAATTAGCAGATGTAAGTCCGGATGATTATGATGCTTTAGTATTGCCGGGCGGCGTTTTAAATCCGGACAAATTGCGCCAGGACAAAGATGCGGTGGCTTTTGTTTCGGCGTTTTTGGATGAGGGGAAACCGGTTGCAGCAATTTGCCACGGCCCACAAACGCTGATTGAAACGGGCATGATCAGCGGCAGGACAATGACTTCTTATCCATCCTTAAAAACCGATTTGAAAAATGCCGGTGTAAATTGGGTTGATGAAGAAGTTGTTGCAGATAAAGGTTTGGTAACCAGCCGCACACCAAAAGATCTGCCCGCCTTCAATAATAAACTGATCGAAGAAATTATGGAAGGCCGGCACGATGTACCGGAAGTGCACCATTCTCCGGGACAGGAAATCTAAATTTTATACAGATAAAAACAGTATCAAAAAAGCAGGATCTATAACGGTTCTGCTTTTTTGTTGGAGGAAGTATTTAGCTGTTGTATTTAGCTATGAGTCCGTTGTGTACCATATTAAATGATACCCCAAAAACAAAAAATGCCACCCTTGACAGACAGCACTTTTTGATAAATTCTGAAACAGTTAAAACAAACCACCAGCAGCCGTAATTCTTTCGCCTGTTACCCAACTGGCATCATCAGAAGCAAGAAAAACTGTAACTTTTGCAATATCTTCTGGCTGACCTATGCGACCCAATGGCGTAATAGCAACCATTTGTTTCTCAATATCGCTACCAATTATACCAGCAATATGTAATTCTTCTCTCTCTGTAAGACCCGGTGCGATAGTATTTATCCGTATTTCATTCATTGATTTCACGTTTTTCCTGCCAGTCGAAATTCCCTATTCTCCTGTCGATCAGCCAACGGTTGTCCTCGCGGACGAAATCGTCCTGGTAAATAGCCCCGATGGTAGTCTTCATTTTTTTACCGTTCTCGGTGCTGATCAATGTAACCAGACTATAAGACGTTCCGGTAGCGTTATCGCCGTTTATGGTCACCACCTGCTGGCCGTTAAAATGGTAGACGGTGTCAAAGTTTTTAAGAAAATCGCCAAACGCTTCTGCCATTTCTTTTCGGCCTTTCAGTTTTAAAATTGTTGTACCTCCGGCAAAAGTTTCTGACACTGCATTTTCAGAAAATAGCTGCACCTGGGTGTGCACATCTTTTCTATCCGCCAAGATCGAAACGCTATCAACAAGTTCTTTGAGGGATGTCCTATCCTCTAATTCTTTAATGTTCATAATTTGTGTTTTTGCTATAAATTAAAATATCATCAATAGCGATTTAAGTAACACGTATTGTTGTCCGATAATATTGTTGAATAGAGGCTATCTCAAAATTGAGACAGACTCTTGATAGTATTGATGACTATGAAACTTTTAATAATCCTTGTTCATCAGAACTTTCATTCTCAGGCGACAGTGAGCACGATCTTGCCTTGAATGTGCCCATGGGCAGCTCGTTCGTGCGCCTTGCCAGCATCGGCAAGCGGAAACGTGCTGTCGATGACTACGCGAACCGTTCCGTCA
>JAABUS010000489.1_pt1 | contig 100844 bp, 29 predicted proteins | sample 5560161 | NCBI WGS metagenome assembly JAABUS01 (sample SAMN10711885, study PRJNA513376) | rock metagenome | isolation source: Antarctica rocks | place: Antarctica: Victoria Land, Trio Nunatak nord | collected 2016-01-04
AAGAAGGTTAGGACTTACTTTGTGTTTGTTGTATGGGGGGGAAGAAGGTGGTTTGAGATGGATGTGAGGGGTTGGGGGCTGATGGTGGTTCGTTAGATGTTGCGATATTATTGTGGTACTTACTTACAAGAGTGGTGGGACTTCTTTGCTTGACTGTTTTTGGTTACTATGTTTTTGGGGTGCTGGGGACTTGTTGCTTTTGGGGTGCTATCTGGATTGGTGCTGTGGAAGACTTGTGTTGAAAGGAGAATAGAGAGGAAGAATAGCAACAGAGTTGTGGTGTGCACACTCATGGTGGAGCAACGACAAATCATCCAAGCCGCACTCCCATCGACCTAGCCATAGTCGTCTAGCACCGCGCAACGTCCTGAGCAGATCGATCACAGGTACCCAGTATATCCTCCATTTCAGTAATCCAGAACTCATGCAGATTGTTCTTGGAGCCTACTGCTAGGAGCTCTTCAAGGCCCTTCTTGCACAGTTCTTTCGCCTCATTGGAAATACCCCAGGTCTTCAAGTAAAGAACCACCCGAGTAGCAAGAATGACTCGCAACCCTACTGTGAAGACTTCTGGCTTGGACGTCCAACCAAGAGGACCATCAATTTCTTGATCGGCTGTCTCCGTGAGTACAGAGAGGCCGTCTGTGGTCCAGGTAACGAGTTGGTCACCCAGGCGTTGCAGCCTTCTTCGTTGCGTCAATTCCAAGGGCTTGAGATCAATGAGCATCTGTGACCAAGTTCTTGCCTCTTCAACTTCGTCAACGTAGAGATTCTGCTTCTCTGTGGCGAATAGTGCCGTATCGGGTGTCATTGCTTGATCTAGCACCTCGCGGACAGGAATGAACTGGACACAGTTTGACTCATGAATGTCACTACTATCACCGTCAACAGTCCCGGAGCCATTTCCAGGATTAATAACCTCAGGGTTTCTTTTGGACGGCGCGTAACTCGGGACCAATCGTCGCATAGCCTCCGTCCAGTTTGTCAGGGACAGATCCCACTCTTTACAAATGAATTGCAAAAGCTTTGAACGGGCAGCAGGCACAGAAAAGGAGCGGGTCACGCTCGATCTCTCTCCACGCTCCGACAGCTTTGATAGCAGCTTCGAGACGAGCTCTGCGCCGATCTCTCGAACATCCTCGTCATCGTCGATCAGTCTGTCGTAAAGCGCAAGGTAAACTCCTAGGAGTCCTGTCTTTTCTACCCAGGCTTCTTCATCCAGAACACCCATGAAAGCCTGGAGCGACTGAGCAGCAGCTGTTCGGGTTGAAATATCCTAGCGACAGATCAGCACGAAGTCGCCATCCTCCCGTGAAAACCGCTCACCGAGTCTTCGTGACCAGCCAGTCGCAGCCATCGCACCCACGACGCTACGTCTTTGGCGGAATTTCCTGTGTTTAGCACATAGGCAATAGCTACGTTCTTTGCATGACAAAGCACTGCTTGGTGCCCTTGCTGAGGGCTCGTCCAGGCACACGGCTCGGTCAAAGTAGCAGTAGGCTTTTCTGGCCTGCACCAATGCTCATTGATGAGGTGAATTTGGTCCTCGAAACGCTTACGAGCGCCGTGGAACAAAGCGTACGCAGGATTGGTACTCGCATCCTGGCTGGTAAGGAACCGAGCAAAACGAGAGCAATGTGGATCATAGAATTTGAGATTCATCTGTGATGCCAGCACGAATGCATACTCATCTGCATATGTCCTTAGCCCATTCAGACCAGAAGTGTACAGTGTACTTACGATTATACATCATCAGAGCCTCTAGGACATCGGTAATGATGTTGAGATAAGCGCTGATTGTGACAGGGCAGGAGTTGCCCAAGACAAAAGCATCGAAAGCTCGGAATAGCTTTACTTCTACTTGGCGATCATTAGCTGTCCTCAATTAGTACATGTCCTACGTGTTGGGCAGACATCGTGACAGCATATACCAGCGAGAACCTTAGATATGAAGGGCGGGACCCGAGCCAGCATATATCGTACGCAGAGTAGTTTCCCATGCAATCTATTCTGAGACGATATCGAAATTTCCAGCATTTGCCCAACTTCTCTGCCAATATCTCGCTCGTAAATCACATACGCAAATGCTTTGGCAGCCTTTTCCCTGATTGGCCAAGATGAACTCTCCATGTAACGTTTTACCAGCTCACGGATCTCCACTTGCTGAGCGTTAGGTAAGCCGAATCGTTCAATAATTTCTAATGCTGGAAATACTTTCTGGGCATCTATAGTCGCTGGAGTAGTAGGTGCTCGGCGATATGGATCATCAATGTTCTCTTCCTGTCCAATTGACGATAGTAACTTGACGATGAGCTTGGGAAGTTTAGAGAACTTCTCATATGCCGCTGGCGAGGGTTGTCGATGGGCGCTTGAGGCAGTCATGGACCTGGAGTCTGTTCCTTCATTGAGGCGCCGTAACAGGGCGTTGAGAAGCATAAATCCCGAATTGCGGATTGCCCATCTAAACCAAACCGTCACTACCCGTTCGCCCTAGGGGAAGTCTCTACTCACGTTCGATGCTCGAGACAGCGAGCTGCAATGTTCAGGACCTTTGCAGCATGCAATTCGGAGCTAGATCCAAACCTGGTGTCGGAGAAAATATCTTTCAGGCAATTCAGCGCATGAACCTGAGGCAAGCATAGCTCCCCTATGCTAAGCGTTTCAGAGACTGGCGTATCTGCGATCGATTGTAGATCGAGCATGACTTCGTCGAAAAACCCGCCTGTCGGGTATGCTGCTAAGATTCCAGTGATCATGGCAGCTACAGTAAATCTGGAAGTCAGCTTCTCTTCTTCGGGATCGGAGGTGGAGGTATGAGGCATGTCTCAGAGTGGATGCTGCTTAGGCATGTCTCATGGAGCCTTCAAAAAGGGGTAAGAAATGCTCAGGGATTCACTTACGGATGCCAGCAGATCTCCTTGTGAGTGCCGTGGCATTTTGGTGTATGAATGATACCGTATGCTGCAGTCAGTCAGATTGACCGATTGCAAGGCGACGAACTCGACAGCTTACTTTATACCAGACCTGTGGGAGTTGTTCTGTTGCTTCGTCCTTACTCTGAACACACTTAATACAACATAGTGCGAATGTATGAGCTACCGTAGAAAAAGCTCCCCTGTGTCTAAGCTCAGCTAATTGAGTCAGAATGAGCCATCCCACTTTCTCGAAATCAGCGTAATCCAGTGTGATGAGAGGATCCATCGGATTCTGGCCCGCTCGCACGAGAACAGCATGTAACAGAAGACTGGAACGAACCGTTAGTCAAACGATAGGCCGAAAGAGATTGGATGAAAGATTGACCTAGACTCTTTCAACGCACGCCAACAAAACGATAGCGTGTCTTTCAAGCCAATTACGATACCATCGGCAGCTTCGGCTTCGTCCTGGTGGCCCTCTGGGGAGTCATAGCACAAAACCTCCTTCACTGCTTCCCAGATGTTCGAACAGCATGCTAGAATAGCGTGCCTGAGGTCCGCCTGGAATCCGTCCAAAGATTCGCAGGGCGAATAGGCGCTGGAGGTTTCCAACTCCAGAATGTATCTGTCAACATAGGTAAGCTTCTCGGATATCCATGTCAGATTCTACAGCCGCACCTGAGCGCAATGATATGTCCATGTAGAGGTGAATGCTCGACGGCTGTTCGCAGATGTGATGATGCAATTGTCACGTCCGCCTGCAAAGAAGCGAGTGCATGCTCCAAAGCTTGTGCATTCCCTTCAGGCCACAGACACAGTGGACCAATCTGGCAGTGAAGCTGGCACCATCGAGCGAAGCCATCTGCATGATCTGCTCGGCCAGTTGCTCGCATCAACTGTTGAGCCACTTGGATCTTTTGGGGAACATCTATTCTCGTGATCCACGGCTGTGAGCAGCTCTCTAGAACGAAGAACAAACAAGAAGCGGCTGAGGCCCGTACATCGTCAAAGGCATCCGTCATCAAATCGCAGAGTGGCCTGACCAGTGCTTGATTGTAGGAAGGGCATTTCGTGATTCCTACCTCATCTATCCATGAACGAGGATCTGGTGAGCATGTTGACCGTGTCCGCGGAATATTGTATTGCATGTGTTCAAGGATCCCCAAAGCTGTGATATGACGCTGGTAGGTAGCCGTACTTTTTAGCTCTAGCGCCAGGAATGAGGTATACCATCTGAAGAAGGAGACGTGATGTTCTAACGTTGCTGCTGTCAACATTACCTCTTTCTTCATACTCCTACTCTCTGGATGTGTACATCCAGCATTGTCTTTCTCCCGTGACGTTAGTGTCCATTCCGGGGGCAAGATCACTACAGGTATTTCTGCCCTGAATTGAGCCAAAGCCAAATTGTACCTATGTATGTCGGCGCATGGCTGACAAGGTTCTACCGCCTGGTTTTGTCTTGATATTACAGCGATTACTCGCATGATCAGCTTCTGAGCTAAAGCAATGAATTCATTCCTAGTCTTGGATTCCACCTCGCAGTGAAAGTATGGTAGACTTGCTTTGAGCTTTTGAAGAACTTGTTCCCCCAGAATTTCCTTTTGAGACTTGGAACGAATCAGAAGCGACAAAGCATGGATTCTTATCATTGGAGATCGATGATCGAGTAAGCCTAATGCCAACGTCTGCGAGCTCGGTTCAGAGCCATCATTCGGCTCCTCTGCTCCTATCGAGTACTTATCAGCCTCAAAACTCTCACATTCAGGAGACGTAAAGCGATTTTATACGACGCACCAGAACCAGGGCAAGATGTGATGTCCCCAATGACCTCCACGGACAACATACACATCTCAATGTCCGCATCGGAAAGTCTACCGTTATTCCCTTGACTTAGATCCAGTAGGGGCATCGATTGAATGAAGACTAAGGTGTCCTTGGGTTGCAACCGGAATAAATCAGGCAGCACGTGCTTCCTGATTGCGTTAAGTAAATCAGGTTGCTCCCTGAGAGCTTGTTTGATCGAAGTCATGCAGATTGATAACTCCGAACCCACATCGATAGCGAATTCTCCAGAGTGGGCTTGGAGAGACTTTACGAAAATTGAAATGAGACGCCCTGCAGCACTAGCAGTGTCAGGGTAGCGCATCCAAGAGAGAATGCGCGAGATAAATTCTTGCGCAGAGGATCCTTCAGTGGAATCAAACGCCTGTGATTTATCAATATTCGATTTGCTATGGGATGAGACCGGGATTCGCTGAGGTATTCGTGAAGCCGAGTATACGGCAATAGGATTTACAATCTCTGAGGCGTTGAGAATTGCTTTACTCAGAAGATATTCCAAGACTTGGAATGCAGCCTTGCCCCATGAGCATTCCGCCCCGCGAATGATCAAGTCGATGGTTCTCCTCGATGCAAATTCTTTTGCCGCTGCTCTGACGCCTTCATCCGGATTTCTTGCCCGTATGTTCATGAGGGTCAGCAATAGTTGCCTCATTGGTTTAGGCTTGTTGCTCTCCGATCTTCGAATGAATAGCTCGAAGACAGCCCGCCATGTACTAAAGTCGAAGCACAATGTCCGCACATCAGGGATAGATGAAACACAACCCTGTTCTAGATAGCCGCAAAGGGCATTCATGGCTGCCGCCCCATGTCTCTGAGACAATGCAGGAGAGTCTGCTGTGAGCAACAGCTTTGAGTACAGAGAGAGCAAGTGACTGCTGGCGTGAGCCGTCAATCATTGACAAAGAGATATAGACCTACGCAAGTTCGGACTCATTGAGCGTGGTTGGAGCCCGGGGTAGTAAGGTGGCATAGCTCTTGCTCAGCTCCCTCAGTTTGAGTTCTGGCAGAATTTCCATGGTCTTGTTGCTGCTGTTGGCGGCCTCTAGATCGTTGCCAGCATCCATGGCTGGTTGGCATCCAAACAGCGTTCGAGTATTGATGCCTTCAGATTAGCCAAGTGGAGAGATTGTCCATGCAGAGAGCGCCATGAGCAGATCATTGCAAGCAGTTGTCTGATTTGAGTGATAGGCAAGCAAGCACGCATGCGAAGAGCCAGGCGAGCCAGGCTGAACAAAAGAGCAGCTCTAGCCGGCCGCACTTAGCGTACGATTTTTGGCCTCCTTCAACTTTGATCTCGTACTTGCCCAAGACTATAAGCCTTCAACCACATCAAAATGTCACTCTGGAGCACTATAACAGGCAAGAAAGCCTCCTCTCCCACCCAACCCTCCGCCTCCCCCACCTCCTCAGATACATTTCAAGGCTCAGTCCCATCCACAACCTTCCAACCCTCCTTCGACCCTACAACCACCGCCCCCGACGTCAACGACTTCCTCAGCAGCGCTTCCATCCCTGATCCCTCCCAGCTCCATCCCCTCGCCGGTCTAAACCAACAAACGCTCGACTACCTGTCTCTCGAAGAATCCGCCCTCTCCGATCTCCCTGGCGCGCGCTCCGCTCTCCCTTCTCGAGGATGGAGCGATGACCTGTGCTATGGTACCGGCGTCACGTATCTCAGCGCGTTATGCGTAGGTGGTGGGTGGGGAATGGTGGAAGGATTCAATAGACTACCGCCTGGGTCGCCACCGAAGCTGAGGCTGAACAGCGTGCTTAATGCTGTTACGAGACGGGGGCCGTTCCTGGGGAACTCAGCGGGTGTGATTGCGATGGTGTATAATGGGATTAATTCGACGATTGGATATGCGAGAGGGAGGCATGATAGTGCGAATAGTGTTGTGGCAGGGGCGCTGAGCGGGATGCTCTTCAAGAGTACAAGGGGGCTTCGGCCGATGATGATCTCGGGTGGGCTGGTTGCTGGGGCTGCGGGAGCATGGGCTGTAAGTCTGTACAATGTCTACTCCTTGAACTTAGCTGACATAGAGGTTCCACAGGTTACGAGAAAGACACTCTTCTAAGCAATCTGCCATTGAGACGATCTCTTTCCGTACCCTCGGGCAGATGTTCTTTAGCCACCTTGAACTTTAGCGTGTACTGCATCTATAGGTTTCGAAGGTCTTGGTTCGACGGGGTAATCAATCTTCTCTCCTGTGCTTGAAGGTCGTTCAATGGACATGCTGTATCTATATCAAGAGCGTGGCGTTTGTTACAGGCACAGCGAACAATAGATAAAGGATCTAGACATCTTTGCACCTTCACATCCCAATCAATGAGTGGCGGATAAAGGGACGATGAAGCAGGTCTGAAAGATAACTGCAAGGCTACCGCAAGAAGCCTCTAAGGGTTTTCACATTGATTGAGGCGAGACAGACTCTTTCCAGCTTGCTTTCCTACTAACCCCATGCTCTCAGGGGCCTTGAAAGCCATAAAAATCTGGAAATACAAGAAAAGGCAGGCGCGCCAAACATCAATTCGTTGAATCTGCTTCGACCACGTCGATCGTCGCGACTTCCAAAGCAATTCCTGACAAAATGGACTTACAATATCCACTGATGCAAAACCTTGCTTCCAAAGTGATAGAATCTTGAACACGGCACCAAGCTTGACACGCTTTATCTTAACAAGCAATCAGACATTGATTATCATTACCTATGAATAGTAGATTACAGAACGCCATTCCACCTTTTCTAGAAAGATAGAATTGGCGCTAGAAGATCGCATACTGGCACTGGACCAACGGCCAACCGTCAAAAGCAGATCCCGACACCAGCCAGTATGAACGACATCAACATGGTCGATGTCAGTACGGACGTTGAAAAGCCTACGGTTGACGATGCTATCCGATGGTACCAAGAGGAAGCCTGGCGCAACGGTGCTCTAGGCTTCGATCGAGACGTTGGTGATTTGCAAGACATATTCCAGGACTGGAACGTGGAGAGTCCTCCTGTCTCCTATGTTCAAGCCACTGCGGGCAACCCGCTGGACCTTGGGGCTGCAGCCCAGAGGCTAGGAACCAATGCGGCTTTAGCAGGAACGAGGCATCGGGAGAGAATGCGGATATTAGACGGAGACTTGATACTGCAAGCCGATGTGAGATACGAGGTACATCGCCGACTTCAAGAATCAGGCATGCACCTGCGAGAGATATACGATAACACTGAGGAGACGAGGTCTCTGACGCTGATGACTGCGTACCTTTGGGATATCGAGCATCGAGCTCCCAACTTCGACTTCAAGATGAAGGCGTTGGTGTGCACGAACTTTAGGGGAACGAAGCGGCCTACACCGATTGTTCTCTCAACCAAAAAGCCTTTTGTGGAGCTGCTTGCGTCTTTGAAAGAGTTCGTCGTCGCAAGAGCGGAGATGACTGGAAGACCCATAGCGGCAGGGGAGGATCTTGAATTTCTCAATGCTTGGCGGTACAAGATGGCGGATCGCAGAACCGGGAAAATGGGATTGATCGACACTCGTTGGAATAGCCTGGCATACGATTTCCACTATCAAACAATGTTGAAGAGGTACGGCGGTCCCGGACATGAGATGATGATGCCGTTTCTCGTACCAGTACGGTGTCATCGCATATAAATCATCTTTCCTCCAAGATGCTGATTCAAGTAGGTCAATTTGCCGCCGAACGAAGACCCTGCGACACGTGGTGTCGTGAACGGCCAACGAGAAAGAGAATCATCACCAGAGCGATCGGTAAGTCTTTACCATAGGGCATGACTTTTGCTAACAAAGGAGGTAGCTCGAGGCACAGCAGGGCCCTTCAGGCGTGCCCATAGCCGCTAACAGCGCGGAAATTAGTAGGACGGAAACAGTCGGACGAGAAGAGTCGCTGGGGAGGGTCCATTGGGCTGGCCTGACGCAAAGATACATGGAAGGGCGGGATTTTCTGTTGTTTGACGACTGATAGATAAATGTCAGATGCTCGGTATCAGATTACATTGGCCGAGCCGTTACGCTCCACTGGTCGAAAAAGGCATTGCTCAGAGCAAGAAAATAAAGAACAAGTCGCACGATGCGATGCTAGCATCTGAGTCGTTGTACAATGTTGTCAGATTAGATCAAGTATTTTTGACCATCATCGGCCGTACACGCAAGAGCTGACCGGTAACCGGCAAACATGCCCTTAACGCGTGGAGGAACCGTCGGGAAGTCCCAAGGCTTCTGCCACTGCGTAAATTCTTATTTGCACGGCTCCTGCCAGCTATGCTGAGACTCAAGATCTCTGTACAGCAATCAAGCGCTTTAGCATCATCATCCAACATGTTTGTTCAGTGCTGTGAAAGAATTGATCGCCATGTTTCTGATATGACGCTAAGATAAGATTAGCCGACGCAGCCCCCTGTTCTGGGGCCAGGGGAGCTTATAACAACCGCATTTTCCCCTCCGAAATGCGCTCCCTTCGATGGAACACAACGCGTGCCCCACGGCTCACTTCCACGCTAACCCAATCCGACCCATTACAAGCCTTGGTTCCAAAATTCTAGAGAGGTGTTCAAAGGCCCAAAAGTGAAGAAGTCCGTTTTTCAGAGCTTCATATTTTTAAAGGAAGCTGTCGTACACGTTTGGGAATACGGTCTTTTGAAGCGCAAACAGGGTCCTGGTACCTTCCCCAATTCACTGCCCAAGCTCGACCTGGATTTGATATTCCATTCATCATGGATGACCCAGAAGGGTCTTATGCCCCCGAGTCTCCCGACCTGACCGCCTATCACTCGACGTATTCCTCCAATCCACCGAACTCCTATTATCCCCAACAGCAACAATCCTACCAGAAATCCTCATATCTCCCACCGAACCAAGACAATTCGTACGCCTTCGATCAACAACCCATACAACCTCAGGATTATCACCAGTCGCCTGCAATGCCGAGCAATGGCCGACGAAAGCATGCCGTTGAAGACGATGAGTGGAATCCAAAGACGGCCGATCAGACTTCTGCTAGCAATGGCAAGAAACAGAAGATCGAGGTCGACTGCGACAGGCCAGCGCCAGGGGTTCAGGAGGGAATCGAAGTGAAGACGAAGTTTCCAGTCGCGAGGATAAAGCGTATCATGCAAGCGGACGAGGACGTTGGAAAAGTCGCGCAGGTGACGCCAACTGCTGTTTGTAAGTAGGCCCTGTTAAGGCGTTCAGCAATCTTCCCCAAATTGTACACTGACATGCCGATGGCTTAGCAAAAGCATTAGAGCTTTTCATGATATCAGTGATCACGAAATCGGCAAACGAAGCAAGTGCGGTATCGGCGAAACGGGTGACTGCGGCCCATCTCAAGCAGGCAATAGCGAAGGACGAGCAGTTCGATTTTTTGGCGGACATCATTTCCAAGGTGCCCGACGCGCCAGCACCCAAGAAAGACGATGAAAGCGAGGAAGGAATCGAAGGAAAGAAGAAGAAGGGTGGTACGAAGAAGAAAAAGAAGGACAACGATGGATCCTAGGCTCCATTCTGTTTGGGCCCGTTCCCAACATACTTGAGCCTCGAATTAAATAGCATATTGGCAGAAAAGATGCACAGAGCATGTTACCAAACCTTCTCGCATACTTTAGATTTGGAACATTCTCAAGCTACGTCGACTGTAAAGGTCAGGGCCAAGGATTTTGGTGGAAGAGTGCAGGTGAAAACTTGAAGCAAGATCCAAGAGCTGCCTGGAGCGGGATCTCCGAACCGCCTTGGCGAAACGCGACCTTCCAAACGACCTTCCAGATTACCATGAAATCTGCAGCACCTCATGAATGGACTTCGTATGCTTCGACACTTTACATCCTTTGCATACTAACGCTGATCGATGCCTTGTAGTGGTCACGCCTGATCGGAGGCGGAAGCTTGCCACCAGCGAAGCACGCTTCCAACAAAACACCCCAGCAACGACTATCGCGATTCAAACGAGCGAGCGAGCAACTTTCGGTCTCATCCCCCCCAGTATCTCTGCATTTTACGATTTCTAACTTCTGCCGGATTATCAGCAATCATGGCGCAAGAGCAAGCATGCCTCCCTCAGCCCCGCCGCCGCCGAAGACGCCCGCGGTTGTCTGGAGCTTATGAGACGTATGCTGCTGGATGAGTGTCGTGGAAGTGCACCTTATCTCTGTTTCGAATATGTTGCAAGCGCGCACTTATATATCGCGGTAGCGGAGCTGGCTTCAATCTGTTCAGACGGCGCTGTTTCCCACCAGGCCGTAGGCCTCCTTAACGTGCTTGTGGATCGTGACGAAGGGGACTTGCTGCAATGTCCAGCTTTTTCGGATGCTATCGTTGGCCTTGCGGTACCGTTATCAACTTCCGGGATTCTGAGCGCGGAGACGGAAGCGATCCTTTTCGAGCTCTTATTCGGTATTGCAGCGAAGCTGAAGCTCCAGCCTGAGTACATCGACCATTGGTTCAAGCCAAGTAGAGAAAGAGCGAAAGCAGCAAACTCAGGAGCAGCAGCCAAGGATTCATCGCTTCCGCAGGATGATGAATTTCCTCTGTTCCATCTTTTGTTGCATAATGTACTTCAAGAGCGGAGAGTCGGTGAATTCGCTAGAACTGGGCTGCTCTATATCGTAGAGTCGATTGGTCGTTCTGAACTCCTCGAGCATTGGATAGTCGAGAGCGACCTGGCAGCTATCATGGCGAGTGGCCTCGGAGCGCTTTACAGCCAATTGAGCAGGTTAGAACAGACCACTGTCTATACGATTGTATCTGATCAGAGTGATTCAGGAGATTGAGTTTCATGTACAGCAAAGGCACCATCCCGACCATCGTTGCTTTCTCGGAGGTTTCGCAGGCATTGTATGTCGACGCCCAAGAAACATTCCTGGTGGACTTCCAGGCGAACTTTGACGCATTCTTAACATACTTGACTTTCTGGCAAGACATGTTAGAGCATTGTACGTCTCCTGACATAAAGCAGACTCTGCTAGACCATTATGAGTTTCTTTTCCTACAGCAGGTTCTGTAAGCTACTCCAATACGTGTTTGCTTGCCGAGACTGAACTTGGCCTTTAGGTACCCATCGCTCTTAGAGTCTTCGGACGCAGACTCCAGCTCGGTGGCCGTTCTGACCTATCTCAAGTGTATCCTTGATCATATAAGCCACCAGGACCTCATCCGCAGCACCTTGCAGTATCTGTTTGCCGTGGCTCAAAAATCCGGGGTTAGACCATCGTCGGCGAGGCCGGCGACCCTTGCTCGGCGACGAAAGTCTGAGTCACTCGTGAGCCGACAGCCGAACGGAGACTTGGGACATTCGCCGAATATATTTAGTCTAGCAGACCTCATCCAGGTTAGCTTACGCTCACACAATCAACAGACCACCACAGCAACGCTTCGGCTCCTTGCGATCCTAGTGGGCTCCCAGCACCGTTCCGCTATCGCACACTTGATCGCAACAACAAGCTCGCCCTACGCAAATAGGAGACGGAATCTGAATGACCACGAATGGAATGTAGATTTTCTGCTTGACATGGCCGAAGCTCTCGCACTCGACGATGACCTCGGGGTTTCTTATGATTCATATCTACAGGACGCTAGTACCCTTGTGGAATCGCACGCATGTTCAGCAGAGCTGCTTGCCTTACCGACTACAGAAACTCATCCCAACCGACATCGGCACGACCAAGAGACCCATTCCAGTAAAAACTTTCAGGTACAGCCGCACACGGTGCGGCAAGACGATCCATTACTGCAGTGCTTACTCTCATTGTTCGATAATTTCCTCGTGAATGATATTGAAACAAATTTGAGCTTAACACAGGTGATGTCTTGCCTAGCGTCCTGCCGATCGACCCGATCAGAGGGTTGGCTAGTAAGCAGCCAGTGTCGGAGAAAGACTGATCTAAAGGATCAACCGAGTTCATCTCAGTCTTCGCAGCACAAGGCGCTGTCCCAGAGTACAGACTTGAATGCTTCAAAAGACAATCAAGAGGTGATTGAGACCCGCGTGGATCACGACGACCACAAAATTACTTTGTCGCCGGTCTTCCAGTCTCTAGACGCGCTAGTCCAGCAAGTGCAGCGTTTAAGCCAGGAAATTGAGGATTTTGATACTTATCTTGCTGAGAGAAGGCATGTATTTAGGGTAGGGGAAGAAATTGAGTCTGCTCTCAAGGATACACCTGCGCCGCCGAGAAGAACCGAAGACTCAAATGCTACGTCGCCCACAAGAAAGCGTAACGCACCCCAAATTACCACTATCTCCGAGCGGCTTTTATCTGGGGATAATTCTACAGCTGTCTCCCGCTCGAGCTCTCCACGTGGTAGACAGATAGTTGATCAAATAGCCCCAACGCTCATCGGCAGACTGAGCCATCTCCGGATATCTCCATCGCCTAGCCCGTCAAAGACCCCGTCAAGCGCCCACTCTCGGTCACCCTTCGGAACGGCCTCGCTATCCTCGACGCCACCGAGGGGCTTGCGAAGCCCAATCAGCCCGGAAAATGCACTCCATCGACGAATTCAGATTCCTGTGAGCGCCAGGGCGATGCAGCTCCATGCCGAGGGCGTCAAAAGCAGTGATGGGAGCAGAGCGAGAAGCGAATCTCTAAGGTCAGAAGCAAGGGGCCAAGAGACTGTAGACATCAGCCTGAGCCATCTATTGACAAACGTGATCATCTTGCAAGAGTTTCTTCTCGAGCTCGCAGCGATCATTGAGGTCAGGGCTAGCCTGTTCAGCGAGGTCAATTGAGATTAAAATAATGTAGTATAGAAGAATGCACCCAAACCTGTTAGTTTTCAACGCCGAAAATTTTACCGTTTCTCATTGTCTGTCTGCTTCTTGTCCGAAAGCGAGCTTGCATAAAATATGTTCAAGACTTGGAATTTGAACTCTTCCCCGCTTTCGTCCCAAACTCGATTTTACTCTCAAATACCGCCAAAATGGACAAAACTTAACAGAATACAATAAAATGGAATTAGCACTTTAACCTTTCGGAGCACACTATCCCCAAATAGGGTGACGAAGGAGTAGATACGAGTGTTTGTAGCTCTAAAGACAATCTTAGGAGCTGTCTTAAAAGTTGTCCCAGGAGCTATCTTAGGAGCTATTTTGCTCTCTTACTCGAAAGTCGAAGTTTAGAGAACTAGGATTTTTGGATCATTGAACATCTCGCTGCACCTTTTTCGTTGCCAATTGACTCATAGCGAAGATCGCGTCGATGACATACTGTTATCGCAAGAGTTATCAAGACTATTTTAAAAAGTCGACTAACTCCCTTCTATCTAAGCAACAGGAGTAACTCGAAGTTGATTGGCGAGTCATAGAGAGACGAATGAATTGAGAAGAGAATGCTAATGACGATCATCTTATTCAATAGTGTGTTAAGCGATCAAGCATTGGCTCGTTGATCCCCTCTTGACTCTAGCCCCTCTACTATGCTAAGCTCTCTAGAACGTTAGGTTGAAGTACATTTATATGAATTCTAAAATAGCAAAAAAGCATTAACATAGTTCTCATTCACTCAATTGAATGAGTCGCAAAAATCACAATCTTTCCCATGATATTTTTATCAACGATCACAATTCTAGATTGAACTTCGAGATTGCGATGTCGAGTCTTAAGCGTTCTTATTCTTTGTTGTTCTTCGTCAACTCACGAAATCGAGAAAAAGATTAAACTTACATCGTAGAAGCTTCGCAAACTCTTTTTGCGAGTCTCTAAAATTGTTTAGCTTCTCTTGTGTAGCTTGCTTGGCATCTTTTTCACTAGTTTTGCAATACTCTAATAGGCGATCGACTTTGTCATTAATGAGTCTCTTCTTTATAGAGAGAAGATTGTTTTTAGATCAAGATGTAAAAAGGCGACGAGCTCTTTCGAAACTTCTTAACACGTAATTTAGTTGTTCGTGCTCTCTAGCTTCTAATTCACGTGCACTAGACACTAGTTAGTATATTAGTATAAAGTATTGATAACTACTTACTCTTTCGATAGTGTTAAACGAAACTCTAGTACTACGATCTTAACAAAATATCAAACGTCGTCACTATCTATAAGTTGATAGAAGGAGTCAAGCAGCAATTTGTGCCAAATTTCGAAATCATTTTTTCGCAATAGTCGCATAAAGTTTATCGTTGTGTGTTGAAGTCAAATTCTCTCTAGTATGTCGTTAAGATTATATTGCGTTTGTTGCAATCTTCGTTAATCGAAGATCTTCTTAGTTATAACTACAAAGTTCGTCTAATAAAGTGTGTCGTTATAGATGAAGCAAAGCGCTTTTGCTTGATGTGATAAAATTGCATATTCGAATAAAGAATGTTGATAAGTTTGCTTCTTCTTTGTGTGTTGTTGCTTGTTATTGTTGCTTGTTATCGTTGTTTGTCGTCGTTGTTTGTTGTCGTTGTTTGCTATGTTGAATGCGCTATCTTTTAAGTTGATTTTAAAGTCTTTTTAGAGATCTTTCTTGACTTGCTTCTATAGCTTCAACGATTTCTAATAGAATGTCTTTTACATTCTTTTAGAATCGAATGTTGTTAGAGAATGTCAAACTAAAGAAGGGTCTCTATTGGGGTCATGACGACGAAGATTGATTAAACTTTTACGTTGATTTATGTCTTATCTTTGGCAAATATTAACGATATGAGTTGACATTCTCGTCTTTGATTGCCCTTAAATTGACGAAAGTGTGTTGTTAGCTTGATCAAGGCAAGATCTATAAGTGACAAACGTATTTTGGACACTTAATAATTCGTTAAATGTTTTGGTTTTCTAAATTGAATACTTTGAGATTCACTCAAAGGCTTAGAGATACATTTGGCGTTTACATTTATCGCCAATTGTTGAATCTACTCTATGTTTCGTTCTTTTAAAGGCAAGAGAAGCGTCGAACGTGATTTGCTTTAAGATATCTAAACAAGTTACGACCCATTTGTGCCTAAGCCAAGGGGTCATTCGTTATTGACGTTGATTTCGAAGATCGCTTAAGACTTCTTAATGCACGCGATAATAATTTCGCAAGCACATTTTTCGTCATGCTTATATTCTTGAATTATGATAACATTAAGAAGATTATTAGTCTCTCAAGATAAAATAACGTCGAAGTTAAGACAAAGACTAAATAGGCATTCGTTAAAATCAAAAACTACTATATAGAAAATGCAAATTGCAAAACTATTTTTTGCATTGTATTAAAGGCGTATCTTGATTAATGTAACCAAATTATACGAGGTGCGAAATGCGAATGCGCGAATGAAGTTGCGAAAAAGAGATAATAACTTATTTGTTACGCGAATCTTACGCTCTTTTGATATGCGATAGCGAGACAAGTAGTAAAGCGTTTTTAGAAGATGTACTTTGAAGGAAAGTCGAAATCATTAAGTGAGTTTCGCAATATTATGAACGTAGCGATTCGTTTTTATTAAGAGTGAATTACAACTATTGCGAATAACGATATTTGATCTAGTGAATTGTCTCTCGAAAAGTATAGTGTGCTAGTATTAGTCTTTATTTGTGGACTTAATTTTCTTAAGAATGTTGTATTCGTATCTAGATTTAAGATTAAAAATAATCGTTGCTCTTTTGTTATCAAAAATTCTAGACTAGCACATCGTTTTAGTTAAAATCGTTCTTCTATGTTTGCTTTAACTTTGTTAAGATTGCATTGTCTCGTTTGTCTTTATTATTGCACATCTTCTAGTAGTTAATTTAGAGCAAGCTTGTGCGCTTGATTTCTTCTAGATGCGTCTCGATACTTTTGTCTTTGTATTTGTAGATTAGATGCGATTACAATTCAATAATACTTACATATGTTTTGTTGCTAATGTCGACATAGAATAGATACGATACGTTTTTGTCGTCTCTTAAGCGTTTGACGAGTTCGATCACGAAATCAATAAAATTTACATAAATGGCGAAAAATGAACAAGACAATTGCGACTCAAAAGTAGAATAGAAATAATTGCGTAATCGAGGAATTAAAATGCTAAATGTTAAGTTCTTTGCTTTTTGTAAAACATTAAATTGAATTCGATAGATTTTTAGAGTGTTAATGCAAACGTGTTGCAAAAAATTAAAAGAGATTTAAACTTGTTAATAAACAAATATATTTGCATCTTATAAGAAAATTAATGTTCATCGCAATGTATAGGAATCTCGTTCTCTCTTTTTTTTGTCGCAAAAAACGAGCTTTTCTATAGCATTCATTGCGATTTTGATTAATATCTTCTCTCTTATAGATTTGATAAACGATACAATGAGCATAATAATAAAGATGTGAGACATTCTAAAATTTGAAGAGTTCGCATTCTAGAAAATTATTAAGCTTGATTTCGATTCGTGATCATTTAGAGAATTATATTGCGATACGAGTCAACGTTGTTAGATGATTCTTATATAAGTACATAGCTCGTCTTAGTTTTGAAAAAGAATAATTGCTATTAATAAACGATGCAAGCAAAATTATGAAATTAGCGATCATCTAGTTTTGAGAAATCGATATACATGTTTCTTTGTGCTTCGATGTAACGCCCCATTTAGCTAGTAGATTATAATAATAATTGTCAAATGTGTCTTTTGCTTTGAGCGTTAATCACTCTAAGTCTCGTTGTTAATTGAGTCGCTTCTTAGATTGTTTGATCTCGTATATTGACATATCTAGTTTCAAAAAAGCATTTGTGCGACAAAGCTTAATCATTGACGTCTTTCGATTAGTTTCTCGAAAAGATTATGTTTAAATACTATTGATGTTCTTTTAACTAGAATGATAAACAAGTTGTGCTAACTCGTTTGAGCATTTTAGCCTAGAGTTTGTTGCAATAATTGGGGGCAATATTGAAGAATTTATAGTCGATGAAGATTATGAGCGATTTAATCCTGTTGCCTGCAATTTAGTTGCCATAGAACAATCTAAGAGTGCTATCTCTTATTTCGCTTTCTTTGGAAATAATGTTTGTTAAGAGGTTGTTGCAATAATCGTAAACAATGTTGACGAAGAATTCGCAATCACTTGAGGTTACGAGTAACTCTATTAGGTCGATTTTGTGACTTGCAATTTAGTTGTTATGAGACAATTTAAGAGTGCTACATCTTATCTCACTTTCTTCAAGAAAAGGATCTGCATTTGCGTCGAGTCTATCGCAATAATTAGAAACAATGTTGACGAATAACTCGCAACGACTTAAGATTATGGATAACTTTGTTAGGTCGATCTTGTGACTTGCAATTTAGTTGCTATGAGATAGTCTAAGAGTGCTACATCTTATCTTACTTTCTTCAAGAAAGAGATCTACATTTGCGTCGAATCTATTGCAATAATCAAAAATAGTGTTGACGAGAGATTCGCAATCAATTGAGATTATAAGTGATTTTGCTAGATCAATTTTGAAGCTTGCAATTGAGCTCTTGCGATAAATTTACTTAAGAGTGCTACATTTTACGTTACTTTCTTTAGAAATGATATTTGCGTTTGCCTAGAGACTATTGTAGTAATTAAGAAAAGTGTCGATAAAGAATTCGCAATCAACTGTGATTATATGTCGTTCTACTAAAAAGATTCTAAAGCTTGCGAATCAAGTTTCGCCACACTATAATTTAATAGTGTTGTAGTTCACAATTTAGAAGTCGTAGAGCTAGGATAGACGATTCGATTGCTTTTCATAGCAAAGACATATTGTTTAATGCTTTGATTTCGATGAAAGTTGCGAATATGACGATGTAGATTTCACTTCTTAAAAAATGTTTTGTTGCAAAAACTCCTAGTTAGCGAGTCGATTTTTTTATAGCGAAAAAGAAATTGTCTCGATTTCTTAAATCAAGAATTGCGACGAATAGACATAAATAACATTCTTTCGTGACGAGTTCCTTTGAAGAAATGCAAGAACTCGTAGATTAGAGATTGCTAAAGTATGTTATAATAACATTAGAGAACATTTGATAAAAATGATTGCTTATTATTTGTTTAAGGTCTCTCTCTATCTATATATCTCGCAACTTATAATGCTAGTCGTACATATAAAGTATTGCTTTGATATTGCTTAAACATGTTGACACAATTGACAAAGAGTTCGTTGTTTCACACAATAAAAAGATCGTATATTAATGAGCAAATCTAAAACAATCTTAAGTAGATAGATTATTTTAGAGAATTATTGCATGAAGACTATTGCACACATATTGTACGCTAAAAGACTAACGATCGAATTCAAAACAACTTCAAGCAAATAATCTATAATTAAGAGAATCTAGTTAAAGAGATCAAAGACAATTGCAAATTGTATGCTTAAACATTTTAGCCAAATTGTCACTTATAATAGCGAATATCCTTATCGTTTATAAAACGTATTTTAGAACGTCGACGAAAAGCGTGTGTGTCTTAGATACTTTTCTTTTTTTTTAAGAGCAAAATCTACTAGTGTTGCAAGACGAGAGCGCGAGTCAAGTCTTACTCTAAATAGCGTAGCAAAATGAAGAAATTATCGCCACGCAAAAATTGACGACTTCAAAGATTTTAAAGCTACTAGTGTCGCGATAACGCATTATTACTCTTATATTAATTTATATTTTAAGATCTTTAATCTAGTTATATTGTAACGAACTAAATAACTAAATCTATGTTTCTTTAGAATTCGCATCGATCTTATTTGCCAATTTATAAACATTAACATAGTTACATCTTATCGCTTAAGAAACGCTAATTTGTTAAGCTATAATAAAGTAGACTTAAAGAGAATATAGCTAGCGTGAGCAAGTTATCTAAGATACAAACACTATATAGCAATATATTTGCGTCGTGCTTCTACGATTGATAGCTATTTTTTATCATTAACGTTTGTTTTTAAGATTAATTATCTTATTATTTCTTTAATTACTCTATAGCTTTTGCTAAACTTATTAGCATTGTTTTCTAAATTGCGATCGACATTTTGCTTTCTTTGTCGAAGATGCATCGTTCGTAAAATCGTTTAGCTCGCTAAAATGACGTCTTTTTCGCTTAGAAATTATCCTTTTGTCTAGACGTACGCTTTGGGTTGTTGTCGTTTTTTTTTAAGATTTTGTTGTGAATTTTGATAACAAAAGAAGCGTTTTGCTATTAAGAATTAGCGATGCGCGTATGTGTTTTAGCATAAGAATAAGAAACGTACTTTTTTTGAGCGATGCGATTCTTCTTTGCTTTACGTAAAGTAGCACGTAACTCTATTTTTTTTTTGTCTTCTATAATTACATTAGCTTTCGCTACGACTACGACTTTTTCAAATTTCAAAGACAATTGTAGAAAAGAAAGAATTGCATAACGAACTTTTTTCTTGTTGCAATAAAATCGATACGAGATTTTTTACATTTCTTTTGAGCTTCTTTAGATATTGTTGAAGTTTCGACGATGTCAAAGTTGCTATAATTAATAGATTGATATATTTATTGTTTTGTTCTTATCTAAGCTACGTAAGATAGCGTCAATTTTCAATCTTCTTTAAAAGATAGATATTAATATACTAGCAATGTCGTTTTAATCTTCTATAGTTCGTTAGCGTTCGTAATTCTCTAGACGCATATATTGAAGACTAAATCTTTCGCATCTTGTTGATGTTTCGTCACTATCTTAAATAAGCTTGATCTTCTAGTTATCTTTTAGTGACGAAGATATCTTTCGATTTCGAAGTTGACGTACAATCGAACGATACTATAGTCATATCTTTCGATGATTTTGAGCTAGAGAAAATTTTGTCTTTCTTTTTGTTAATAAAGTGCAAAAGCTCTAGCATGCGATCTTGTACAATTCTTGATTAGTGTTTCTTTTTCGCAAAAATTGAAAAGCTTTGTTAACAAAATGAAGAAAGAGCAAAGATTTAACGAGCTTATAGTTTCTCATTATTATTATTGTTCTAATCTAGAGTAATTATGACAACGAAAATCGATAAAGCTTTTCGTCACAATTCGATATTTGAGAAACTTGCTTTGTTTTTGCAAAGCGTACTATATAACATAGCTATCACATGTATCTAGCAATAAAGTAACATATATCAAAAGTCTATCTACGTAAACTATGACTCTAGACATTTTTTATAGTTTTGAAAAAGTGATTATTAAAGCTAGTTAACACTTATGTAATGCAAGAGCTCTTTGTTAGTTGCGACAAACTTTGATATAAGTTAAGAAAGAATTCACATTTGAAGCATTATTTAGAGCAAGAGATTCAAAATGACTCTTTACACTTCTAACATCGTTGAACGAATCTAGAAGCTTTATTGAAGTTTTTCACAAATTTACGAAAGTTTAAGCGAAGCCAAGGTATGCGAACTAATGAGCGCGCGAGATAAGTATTTTCTTAGAGACGTCGAAGATGCGCGAGTAAACATTGCTCTTTCTAATATATTCTTAAGAGAATCTTATGATCGTAAGTATCTTGTTCTCGATGAAAGTTATAACAATAATTTAGATTTGGGGAAGCGAACGACAAACTATCTTATACTTATAGAGATCAAATGTGTCTCTTCATACTCTCTTTCGAATAATAGTTCAATTTACTAAAAAGCTATCTTTATAGCTTGCCAAAGCATTGCATGCGAAGCAATAATAATATGTTCGATTGTAGATCTAAAGTTCGTAGCTCTTATTTCAATGCATTATTTGCGAACAAGCTTGTTATTTGCTAAGAAACTAGCAATTTGATAGATTGTTCAAAGCGCTAGAATCTTGCAAATAGCACTAGCTTTTTCTAGCGAATGAACTTTCTTTTTGTTGCTTGTCACGCGTTTAATAGAAGCTTTTGCTAACACACGAGCTTTTGCGAATGACAATGTGGAGACCTAATAGACATGTTTCTTTTGTTAATTTGCATTTAAACTAAGAAATCTACAAAATTAACTCGCATACAAAGATCAACTTTCTAGACGTACTTCGTTCACAAAAATGCGATTTCTTATATTTGAGAAGCAACTAGAAGTCTTGGCGAGTAGCTATGTCTTTAATTGCTCGCATTAGCACAACATTTTAAAACTTTAAAACAACTTTTCGAATGCAATTATCTTAAATCACTTTAATGCTAGAAATTTTTAAATTCGTTCATAAAAAAACAAGCATTACGATTTTTATCAAATCGAAGACGAACTATTGTCGCATTATTGAAAGTAATTTATTAATTGTTAAGCATTATGTTTACGCCCTTAGCTACAAAACTTAGCGTTCAATATTTAGCTTTCTAACTTAATAAGATTGAATCTTGATTATAATTAACAACAATTAAAGATTGCTAATTTCTCGCGATAACATTTTACTATTTTAGTGAAATTAAAAAGTTAAAACAAAGAAGTTAAATCGTTGTTCAAGACTCTCTTAAACTAAAGAGAATTTGAATTAGCTTCAAAAATATTTAATTTGAATAACTAATTCTTAACAACTAGTAAGCGATATCAAAAGAGTCTTTACGAGACATTTATAAAAGATTTGATATACGATTTCTTTAACGTTATTGTCGCCAAAAGTCAAATTGTATAAACTTGAAAAGTCGAAAAATGATGTGATTTCTTTAAGAATTTAGAGCAACTTTTTAGTCGTCGAATCTTCAATTATTGATTTCGAATCGATGAATTTTGATCGTATTGATTATTGTTAAACGTACGCGCTATGGGCATCGCAATGTTTTTTGAAAATGTGTCGAAAAAGATAAGTCAAACGATAGCTAATAAGATTACAACGATTATTAGACTAATTATATTACTTATAATAGAGAACAAGAGCTCTTACTTAATTTTGAAAGAGTTAATAATTTGTGTCACTTTAAGATAATTAATTATTAATGAACGTTAGAGAAACAAAATTAATTTGACAATACGAGCGAGTTTTTTCGTTAAGCTTGACGATCGAATTCGAGAACTTCTTGCGTTCTTATTGATTTTTTAACTCTAAAATAAGTTAAAAATTAACATTTAATCATTGTTAATCAAGAAATTCAATACGAGAAATTAATAAGTTGGTCGCTTACTTTAATAATGTGCGATACTTATTTTATGTTTTGTATGCGATTAAAGTACGATCGTTTCATTGTTTCGTCTAGCGAGCTTTTATAAGTGCGAATCTATAGTAAGCATCTTCGACTCAAAAATTATGACTTATTGAACGTATATGTTGTCGATAAGCTTAATGTAATAAATATTGCATTATCTTTTCTTAGCGACAAGTTATCGATCAATATTGATGTGAAAGATTGCAAGATTTAGACAATTAAGTTCTATCATAATTTGAAGAAGATTTATTAAGAAGAAATCAATAACTTTGTTTAATACATGCGTGACGAAAAAAGAGATATTGAAAACAATGTTGAAGAAGACAATTCGTAAATCGATAAATAATGATTGATTTTCTAAAACGTCTAATTGTATATTTTATTATTATGTAAGTTATGCTTTACGATCTTCGAAGAAGTTGCATCGCATATCGTTGACTCTCTATTAATATTTTTAAAAGTATTGGTCGAACATAGATATAAAAGTAGAATCAAAGATACAAAATTTAAGTGCTAGAAGATCAAGAAGTTGTTAGCTTCGCAACTTGGTCTTCTAGAGAGACTTACTATTTTTTTAAAAGTAATTTATTGTATGTTTGAATTAAATTGAATTGAACAAAAATAGAGATGTTCGAAAGCTCGAGATTGAGCGAACAAATGAACGAAAGAGACGTGATCAATTGCGAACGCAATAAAGTAGATAGCTTTATTGCGCAATCTTAAGAGTAAAATGAGACGCATAACTTTGTTAGAACGAAAAGAGATAAATAATTAGAATTTAAAGTACGTGCCTCGAACGAATTCTTTATTGCAATAGACAAAAATTTATTTAAAAGTTTTGCGAAACATAACTAAGCTATCTTAGTCGAAATTAAGAAAGCTAAGACTTGGCGACAACGACTCAACTTCTTTGTCACTCTTAAATCTTCATTTATGCTTTCGATTTTTAATCTTTTTTAACAATAATTATAGTCGTCAATAGTCGACTCTTTTCTATTTAGCTCTCTTTTTAACGTAGTTGATTTTAGTTGACGTATCTTACTACTTATTAAATGTAAAGATTGTTCAATTAGTGTACAATGTTTTTTATTTCGTTTAACTAAGAATTGTCTAGCTAATAAGTAATGTCTTTTATCTCGTTCGAATAAGAATCTTCAAAGCTATAAGTAATGCTTTTTATGTCATTCGCGTGGAGATTCTTTATCTAGTAAGTAATGCTCTTCATTTCGCTCGAATGGGGATCGTTCAAGTGGCGCACATCGTCATTCGTTTGATTTGTCTAGATGTTCGATCAATAAGCGACATCTTTTATTTTTATCGTCAAGTATTGCTTCTTTATTAAAGTGGACTCTCGCTTCTTTTTTGCGCATCAATTTTGTTCTCTTTTTTTGAGACTTAGCAATCTTTTTCGTGGCGAACGAATTTTGAATTGTTGTGAAGATTGTTTCTCGACATTCTCGACGCGTTGTATAGACGAGAAAAGAATAGAGACGTTGATTGATGTGATGAGAGAGTAGATTGTCAATTTCGTCGAGTATGAAATTCGTCGACGTTTAATAATAACGAAATTGAAACAATCATAATGTTTTATCAATGTCGTTGATCGTTACTTCGAATGTTAGATAGTATTTCTAGACGAATTAGAGACGCAAAGAACGTGTGTGATTCAATTATTTGAACGCTTCGTTAAGAGCCTAACTTAGTTCGTTCATTCGATTATTGAACGTTGCGTCAAATTAAAAAAAATTTGATTCGTCAATTAATGAAAGGGTATTCATATTTATTGTTAAAACATTTTGAAGTTAATGATTCGATATTAGTTTCGAATTTTTTGGTTTTGTTGCGAGATCAAAAGGCGAAAGCTAAAGACTTTTGAACGAGAGAAGAAATATCTTAATAAGAAGTTTGTTAATAAGAGATTTTTGGAGATTTGCTAGCAATGTATGTATAATTTGTTTGAAGATTGCAATTGAAAGACGCAACGTAATATAGCAACTTTTGTCGTTCTTTCGAAACATTTTAAACTACGTCTAAGATCGAATTTACAATCTAGACTCGTTTAGAATACTACAAACAAAAAATTGTATCTCGAGAATCATATGTAAGTTCGCGAGTTAATCGTTAGCAAACTACGAGTTGATCGTTAACAAGTTTGCGAGTCGATTGTTAGCAAGCTCGCGAATCGATCGTTAGCAAATTCGCGAGTCGATTATTAACAAGCTTAAGAGTTAATTCTTAGCAAGCAAATACTATAGATAGTTATAAACGCTACTAATGAAATCGTAATACGATCTAGCATTAGATTCTTAGAAAGCGACAACTACGAATTATATTAAGTGTTTACTCAATGAAATTAAAAGACAAAATATATTGTTTTCGACGTCTTTGAAGAAGATTATGCTATTATTGATAGAGCTAGAAGCTTGTGAGAAAATCAAATGCATAAATAGTAAAATTATCATAATTAAGAAGCTAATAATACTTGAGTTCTCTTATTATATTAAAACTTCATCGAAATTCACTAATATAACGTGTAGCAACAAAACATTCTTTTATAAACTTATGTTATATATTAAAAGTAACAAGTTCGTCGCATAAATAAAAAAAGTGCTCTATTTACTTCGAAAGAATGCGCAAGTTATGTTCGATCTAATTATACGATTAGCGTTTCGAATCGTATACTAGAAGAAGATAAAGACGTATCTTGCTTCTCTTCGCTATGTTTTCGATTCACTTTTTTTGTTCTTCTAGTTTATCTTTTGCAAGTTAATAGTCTCGTAAGAATTTAGCGAATTGACGAAAGAGTATTATAGCGCTATCTTGCTTCGAAGAATTGATTTTATTTTTTCGAATCTATACGCTTTTTAGTTACACAAGTTCGTTCGTAGACTTCAAGTCGATGAGATCACAAATGAAATTTATATGATTTGTCTATTTGCTCGTCATTTTATCGTGTTTGATCATGTTTAATTACTAGAAAGAGCTCGAGAACATAAACTTAGTCAAAGAGAGCGCATATATAGGAGTGAAATTGTTATTTTTAGCTTTTCGTTGCTTCTTAAGTTTAATGTTAACAGCTAGTAATGCTTTATCAATAAGAGGTTTCACATCGATCACATTGCTTTAATAGAAATGATCTTGAATGTTTTACGAAGCGTAGAAGATCAAGATATTGAAGACGTGAAGCTTTTGTGCGTCTAAATTTTGTCGATCTTGATAACTAATGTTTTGAACAATTATCATAGATTGCTTCGTGCTAATTGCAAACGTAAATTTAGCATTTCTAATCTTCTTTTAATAGCGATCTAGTATGACTTTTGATTGCATTGGCGTCAAGTTAAGTACAAATACTTCGATTATCATTAGTACGTCAAAGAGCTTACTTGACGCTTCTAGAAATGCTTGTAAGTTTTGCAACAACAATTCTTGATCTTCTCTTTTAAACTTTTAGAAGCATCGCTTTGATCAAGATCTTTTATTTCGTTAAGATAACATCGTTATTCTTGCAAATTATTAACGAGACATCGAGATTTCTTTGACAAAAAAATTATGTTTTTGATTTCAAGATACAACTTGCTAGTTTCTTGAATAAGAAAGATAGAAAATATGATAAAATATTAAGAGAGAATGCAATTATAACAAAGCAAAGAGAAGTAAATTGTTAGAAGTCAAAAGTGAAAAATAGTAATCCCTTTGTACTTGAAGATCTTATTAAAGACTTAAAGTTTAGCGAAGATCTCGAAAGATTAAAATGTTTTAGCTATGAACAAGGTGTCGAAAAATATGTGTTATTATACTTTGACAAACAAAGAATTTAGAAAGTCTAAAAGTTCTAAAATTTGTGTTTTGTCGCTTATGTTGTGAGTATCTAATTAATAAATATTGCTCGAATGAAACTAGTAGACGACGCTAGATTTCGAACGAAACATTATCTTTGACGTGCAAATAAGCATCTTAGCTTGTGAAAAAAGATCAAATAAGATTGTGTTCGTACTTGTGAGTCAAAGCAAATTGTATAGACAACATAACGTATAGTAAATTGCGATTGACAAAAGTATTAATGTGTTCTTATTATATAACGCTAAAAGCTCTTGCGTAGCAACATATCTATAGTTGTCACTTACATACTAGGTTTCTCAATGTAATTCCTTTAGTTACGATCGATTCACAATTAGATTCGCTTGATAGTTGTTATATTGATTGCGAAGATTCTTCGTCGAATATAAATCTATTTGATTACTTGAAAAACATATAGTCGCTAATGATATACTCGTATAATTCGAAGATTATGAGCACAAGATCAAAGCAAAGAAGAAGAACGAAGTATTTTTAGAGTATCTAGAATAGAGCCTTCCCAAATGTCGTAAAGGGAGAGAGCTTTTCTAGCATTTTATATTAACTTGATTTTTTTTGTTCAACAATTGCAAATTGATCTTGTGCAATAGTTACATTCTCGTCCTTTATAGTAATTGCATGTTTAATCTTTGCAAAGATTGCATGTTCATTCTTTGCAATAACTATCATTGGAGTTGAAGATAGTAGCGATAGCGACAACGAGTTGATCTTTATTGATAATTGATCTATGGCGAATTTCGTAATGCGACAACTTCTTGAGACATCTCTACTATGTAGTCATTAATGATACTTATAGTGATTAATGAGGGCATAACTCACGCGACTTTTGATCTACGTGGCATTCTTACTAAAGATAGGAAGTCGTAGACGCGATGCTAGAAGGATGCTAATCGCTAGCACGAGTATTGAGGTCAAGGAAGCAGCAAAGACGAATGGGCATCACTTACTATTATGGACTATGTATTCCAAGGCTAAATCAAATGTTGATTCCCTTCCTAAAGTCACACAACATCGTACGCGAAAGAAATGACAAACGAATCGATTTCTAAAGACGAAAAGCGATGAAGTACAAGTAGGATAAGGTTCGACGAAGCAAATCCACCAAAGGAGAGTGCTTCTCGTAGACTCGTAGGTTGAGTCGACTTGGAGCTACAAGATTCAAGTATTCAAGCTAGATGTTGGGCTAAATTATTGTAAGACATCTGCGACAAACTAGTTCTCAAGCTAGTGAAAATAGATGACTCCTACTTATCTCGTCGATCCCTAGCTAGAGTTGTGTAAATCGAAGGAATCACTAAGAAGACATTTCTTGGCCCCTAGTATAGTATGGAGAAGCAATAATAAGTATTTCTTATACGATAGCATGCAGCTTGCACTTAGGGATAGAAAGTTATCTAAAGCAATCTCATAATCTATACGCCCTAAACTTCGAGATATTATGAAATGAGCTTATTAGCTTGTTGGCGACGAATTTTGATCAAAACTTGTTTTAACAAAATTAGGCGTACATACTCTTTGACGCATTTCTACATGTATGTATTCGCTAGCTTTTTGTCAAGCAAACGACTAACGAGTGCATTAAGATTCGAAAAGAGAATATTTTCTTAAGGTAGCCTCATACGATGTAATTTATTGGGGCAACTATTATTCAAAAAACATAGTTGATCGAATGAGCATGCTTGCTTGCGTGTGAAAACTTCGAATAAATAAATACAAAAAATTATCGCTAAATCTAATTCTTGCAACGAAGCAAAATTAATTTAAAGAGATAAGAGCTTCGTTACGTCTTTATTATTTTAATTAGTCAACTTAAGTACTTTACACAACTAAAGTGCTTTGCATTGTCTCGCTAGAATTTACTTAAATATATGGCATATTTTGCGCCTTTAATTACACTATAAAATAAAATCGCTAGATTTGATCGAAGCTAAAAAGCTAGAACATGAAACAACTTGATAAATTGTTTTAGAAACTAATTTACATCCTAATAAATGTCGCGTAAACGCCTCGTTTTTATTGAAAAGCGAGAAGCTACAAATAAGGACAAGACTTAACAAGATCTAAACGATAAATAGTTTATTTATCTTAGCCCAAAATGTGTAGAGTCGTAATCTTGACAATAGTCTTCTCTATTGTATTATTAATTTAGTAGATTAGAATTGAAGACAATATGTACTTGAATGAATTAATTGTGTAATAAATTCGTGAGTTCTTTTTAGTAGATCGAATTCAAAGAATTATTTAATTTATCTCTAGTAGTTTCGACGTCATTTTGACGATCGTCGTTCGTTTGTCTTGTTTTTGATTTCAAAATGTATCGCAAGTGCTAATAAACATTCTTCAAATTCGAGAGCTATTAAGAAATCGCTTTGATGTTAATTTCTAGCTCTAAACATTGCAAAGTTAGAAACAATAAAATGCTAACTATGTAATAGTAAGACAACATATCTTTTTATAGACTTTCTTTGTTAGCGAGTTGCGTGCGAAATCTATAGACATTGATTCGTGCTAAGAATCTCGAGATTTAGATTGATTGTAAACATCGTTTTGTAATGTTTTATGCGACAATTTAGTAGCTCTCTTCGCGTTGAGATTCCTTAAGATGTAATTTTGATCTTTGAACACTTGATTTTGCGACTTATGATTAAAGTTGTTTTTGATGTAAAATGATAATTTGTTATGCGTTCGATCACGAGATGCTTGCGTCGTGGGCATCGATATTAACAATTGAGCGAATTTCTCAACAATTAATCTAGAAGTGTTGTAGACAAGCTCTAATTGAGGTGACCCAAGATTCGAGCTAGAATAATTCGAATTTTTTGTTTTATCGCGATTAGTACAATTAAGAACAATCTAAAGAACAATTAGTCGAACATTGATTCAATTTGTAAAGCAAATTATTACGATAACTTGCATTAACTTGTAATAAATGCAAACATTTAAACCTTAAGTTATCTTTTTGTTGTTATGATAATAATCGATAAGAAATGCGCGCCATTTGATCAACTTCTTACATTGTTGCTCTTTGATAATTATTGTCATGCAATTGGGCAATGTTCCACTAGATTTTGTGCGCATGTAGAAGGTCACTATTAAATAAGAAAGTTAATCAAGAAAGAAGCATCTAAGAAGATCAAAATTTATGTCGAAAGAATAAAGTAGAAAAGATGTCGCAACAAAGAACAATTTAGAGCGAACAATTTTAGGAGTCTAGATCAAAGAAATATAGATAAGAGAATTAGCTATAATTATATGGAAGTAGACTTTGAAATTAATTGTGAGATTAAGAGACATGTTTCATGACTTGCACAATATTTGCTAGATCTCACATGGCGCAAAACACTCGTTGCATGTGTAAGACAACTAGAGTGAAGTCTAAGAAGTTATGCAAAGAAAGCATCTAGAACGATATAAAAATATGTAGATAAATATATTAATAGTAGACTTTCGAATAAGCTATAAGCTAAGTATTTAGAGACATAGTGTTCATGATTTGAAGCGTCCTTCTATTATATTGGGATTTGCGAGAATCAAAAGAATTGACGAACGACTTATTAGAAGAGCTTAAGAGTCTAAGGCAATTAAGCTTACGTGATTGAAGTTCAATGAATTGCGTTATTACTTTTTCGCTCTATAAAATAGAGCGATGTGATTGCAAAATCTATGTCTTGTAGCAAATGCAACGATGTGTATTGTAAATACAATAAAAGAGGGATAAGACTTCATTTGAATGTCAACTTAAGATAACATTAGAATATCTATTTTAAAGATACATTGAGGTGCAACAATTAAGAAAAGCGAAAGACTCTAACGTTTTTCGCAATAGCAAATCTTTCTAGTCTAAGATAAATCTTAAATAGTACTTGGACGAACTTAATAAAAACATGCGTATTCTCTATTTCTCGTCTAGATCGAAATCATCGCTATAGAAGTTTACAAATGTCGTTGTTTCGACATCGAGAAGATGTTTTTGTTAAAGATTGATTAAGCGAGAGATCGAAAGCAAGAATTTGAAAGAATTGCGTTATTAGCTTATCTATTCGTTAAATTGTTCGATCAATTCTCTCTTTCTTTTTAGCTAATTTAGATGCATTGTTTGCGAAACAATTCGCATTTTTTGCATCGCAATTTGTATTTCATTCAAAGACTTAGTTAAGCTCGTCAAACTTGTTAAACTCGTGCGATGTGCGTACGTTGCGTTTTAGCTTTTTTTTGCTATGCGCGCATTTAGACTTGTAATGTTGTTGCTTAGTGTTTGAAGTTCTTGCGACGTGCGATCGTAACGTATTCGTTATATTTGATCAAAATTATGCAATCGCTTGTCGTTTTTCTTGTAAGATTCTTATAAATTTATGAGTTAATTTAAGATTAAATTCAAAAGATTTAATTGTTCAATTGACGCTTTCGTTCGAGTTGTAGATCGTTTTGGTGCTTTGGATCGTATCTAGGCTAATTAAACGTGAGTTAATTTGAATAAGATAATTGGCGATTTATTAATGAGCGAGATCTAACGAATGTCGAGGTATCTCTCGTAGTAATTTTGAAATAACTCTTTGCTCATCTTAGCGTCGTCGATCGTGGACGTTAGTTCAAAATTAGACGAGAGAAAGCTCTTAAAGATAGTGTGAAACTATAAGTAATAAATTATTATTTTGTCGCTTTGATCGACATTTCTTCACGTATTGAGGGAATGCGCATTCGCTAATTTTAAGTATGCTTTTTATTAACATGAGCGACGAAGTTTATCGATTGCTAGTTTATTAGATTTGAGAGAAGAATCTTATGCGATCTTCGTTTTGAGAGCTTCTTGTTAAACGATTCGTAAGTCGATTTTTTGCGATTTGGCGCAAGATACTCTTGTGACATAGACGACGCTAACATGTTATTGCTTTTTTCGTGCGACACATTATTAAATATTTATCGCACTATTAGATTGCGATTCATTTAAGAGAATAATCTTGTATCAATTTTAAGCTTCGCTTCTTTTCTTTTTGTAAGCGATTTCGAACTTGTGAATCGAAGATGCGTTGAATCTTTTTAGTATATAGTGCGATGCTAGGCGCATAGATTCTTAAGAACATTTGAATTTAAGTAATTGCTTAAGTAGTTTTTGATAATTGACAATTTTGAGTGTTTACAACGTTTATCGTTTAACTTCAAGGCGATGCAATTTTTGGCAACTTCGATAGTTGCGAATGTTTTCATCTTCGATGTTCGATTGTGATTAAGAGATTACATTTGAAGTTGTTTGCGATTAATGCTTGCGAATAAGCTATTCTACTATTGCGAATTATTGTGACAAGAGAGCAAATGTCTTTATTTAACTTATGCAAAGATTGATTTAACTCTAGTCTTGAACGAAATTAGTTAAAACTTACTTATTCGTAATTCTTTATTAAGATACTAGAAAAAAGATGATCGACAAAGCAATTAGTCGTTAGCGTCTTTTCGTGAACTTCTTTGTCTTAATTCTTCGTCTTAATTGTGATGTAAATGATATTAATTTAACATAGATTAACAAAGTTAGTAGTAGTCTCAATTTGGCGACGCCAACAACTTAATCGACTCAAAAAGTACATTATAACAATTTAGAAGCACAAAGAACGATTTGTTGATGCAAAGATTATAAAGAATATGATTAAGAAAGTAGTCGAAGTTCGCAAGGCAAAATTTAAGCGATAGTAGAAAGTTGAAAGAGACTTATAATCTATAAGTTGCGTGCGATTACAATTGCGCAAAGTTGCTAATTGAGATAAACTTAACAAGACAATAAATCGTTGAACAATGTAGAAGACTTAGACGCCATTCCAAATTTCATAGAGTCTTCATTTCACGTTAGCAATATCTATTAGTTAAGAAATACGTCAAGGAAAGGCAAGAAGTCTCTCAACAATATTGTAGAAAATTACTTCTAGGGGAAAAAGTAGAGTGCAACGATTATTGATAACACACATGCGACTATCGCTAGCAACGAGAATTCTCTTGCATAGTTAATGGCTTTGAAATCTTCGATCAATCTAGCAAAAGATATCAAAAAACGATCAAGCAATAGAAACGAGTCGTTGTCGACACTTAAGTTCGCTACAAGTCTCGAATGCTTATTCGAAGCTATCATTGATTACGAGATTGAACTCAACAACAAAGGCAAAGATTGCTCGATTCTATTACGCTTAAAAAAATACTTTTCATCTTTAGACTTAAGAGATTTCGCACATCGTTCGTCTTCAATCTCGAAGGCGTCGAAGACATCATATTTCGTCGTAACATAATTTCTTGATCAATTCTTCACGCAATTAGTTGTCGCGACAATGATCTCTTAGTCTTTGGTTTTCTTCGTTAGCGCAACGTCTCTCTTTCGCAAGCGATCGAAGTCAAAGACTATTAAGAGGCGACAAAGAGAGAGTTTCGACATTAACGTCAAGATCTTCAAGAATTCGTTGATCTCTTATTTAAATGTCGCGCCATTCTATGCGAGTTCAAAGATATTGAGGATGTATTACATGGCGCTCTAGGTCTAGATTATAAACATTTATATTCTTTGCGCAAAATGCTTCGACATCGTTGTCGCAAGTGCTTGGCTTGTTCTTTAATCAATTACGTGAATCGCGTTTTCGTTGACGATTATTTTAGAAGTTGTTGTTAACTTGAGCATTGCGACTCTAGCAATTCTTTCAATTTGGGCGTTCGTTTAGGCACTAGGCACTCTTCTTAAGGGCGTGAATCGTCTAATGAAAGCTGCTTGCGACTGAGGCTAGATTAATCACTTTTGCTCGCATGTTTGCTAGAAGGCGTCTTTGCTCGCTCTTTATGTGCTCTCTTTAACTTGTTCGTCGTCTTTGTCGTTAAGCGTTATCAATTTCTAGGAATTCTTATAGATTGGAAACATTGATTTCGTTTATGATATAAACGAAATTTCAAGACTTTTGATTATACATAAGACTAGATGTTCTTTTCATAGCGAGCGATTTCTACAAATACAATACGATTTTGCGATCTCGCAAGTTGCCAAACACGAGTTCTATTAAATTTAAATCGACGTTTGCGCCTTTCTACAAAATCTTTTCAATGACTTGTCGAATTATTATCGCCATGTTAATGTTCTCGCGAATGCAGTTCTTCGTGAGATGAATGTTACTTAAACACACATTTAAATTGCGATAACAAGCAATTACTTCTTGATAAAGCTTGTCGTGAAGCAACAAATGCTTCACAAAAAAATGAAAGACATTATAATTCAATGAAAGCAAAATTATGCATTTTTGAAATTGTCCAAGAAAGAACTAAGTTAAGATGTAAGGTTAACTCGTAAAAAGATCGCACGACTATTTATTTATTTCGAATAAATCAATTTAACAATTTAACGAAATAGAGAGAAGACAATTAAGAAGTGAAATGTAGTACGACGTTTTGATCGCTACATAAATTGATTGCGTTCGAATTCGTTAAAACTCTTTGCTCGTAACGATGTTATTTGTGGCGTCAAGAAATTGTATGTCGAAACGAAATTACTTGAGATTGTGTTTACATTGATTTGAATCAACGTTACGAAACTCTAAAAAAGAATGAAAAACTTGACAATAACTAGATTCTTAGCTAACGTTTAATTATAGTTTGACTCGACTAGTTTGATCAACTTGCATCGATAAATTATTGAGACAAACGCAACAACTCGTAGAATTCAAAAAATCATGAACGATGTTCGAATAATTAAGCGAAAAAAGATTGCAAATGTATTGAGATTAAAGACTAAATCGAGCGAGAAGAAATCGCTCTAAGTTGAAAGTATTGATGTTATCTTGTTTCGATGAGATACGTGAATCTATCGCCCAAGTTCTTCGTTAGACATTCGCACACTCTAGCGAACACTATTGTTGCTTTATGATTTGTTTCTTCTTTAGAATATATTAGCCACTTACTTATTGTCTTTATTGTCTTAGTCTAGGTTATTTTTACAATGATTTCCTAGCATACAACATGATGCTAGGGAGATTATTGATTGTATATTAGTTCAAACTTTCGTGTCGATTATTATAACTTCTATTTATTTGGCTCCTCTTTATTGTACATCTTTATACTTGTTTGTGCGAACGCTTGCGATCTCTTATGCTTCTATACATATTATGTTCGTTGTTAGATTGCAATTGGGAACAAGACATGCTAAATGCTAGTTTCTCGTAACGATAAAAAATAGTCTTTTAATAAAAGACTCGAAATTCTATAATTCAAGAAGATCGAGACATGTAGCAACATATCTTGAATAAGAAGTGAAGATTTGGAGTTGATTATTTAAGTGTCTTGACTTGCAAGCCATAATTTGCAACGTATCGTTATAGATGTTTCTCTATAAGTTAGTGATAACAATAATAAAAACTCTTGCGCTAGTTGTTGTATCTAGAACACAAAATTAGAGTTAAATTGAAGTACAATGTAGCGCTAGTCTTTATAGTCTCGTGCTATACTCTTATTCTTATCGTCAAAACTTATGACGTAAAGCATTGAATTATATCAAATTATCTCAAACTATTTCTTGAAATTGTTGTAACAATAGCAAGGCTAACGTGAAAAAAATTTAAACGAAGAAAATTAAGATTAAGAAGAAGGCGAAGACAAGATTGGAAGTAACTACTTAATATCGTAAAAACTTTCTTTGCTATATTGTAAAAATTATAGATTAGCTATTTGAAGCACGAATATAAGTATAGAACAAAAGAATCTTTAAAGTCGTTAGAGATTAGCTCAATAAATCTATTTTTAACTAAACAAACGTGCTCTCTTTTACGCGTTCGCCTCTTAATCTATCTAAATTATTATCTTTGCGATCGTTCATTTTGTAGACGACGACAACGACGACGACGACATTGTAGAACTCGTATAAAAGGCGACCAAATTAATGATATTTGTCGTCAAGGTGGTCACGAAGATGATTATAAGACAACGATGACACGAAATAGCTTGTCTTTCTAGATTAGATTTAAGTGTTGGCAACAAGCGTATTTAATGCTACATGTAAGCACTAGGGACTTTATTATAAATAGATAGATGTTACTCTACATCTTCTACATAACGCAAATGCCAAGTACGCTTATTTTATCTTATCTATTTAAGCGTGCTTTGCGACGCGTCTACTTTGTCGAATTCTTAGACTTGTCTCTTTGTCTTAACGAAGCGACATTAACGATAGCGACGACAAAATGTTTTAGAAGAACTTCGATCGCTCTCGATAATAACAACGATTTGAGATAATGCTCGTTACAATAAACTATTTATGGCAAGTCGAACGATTAAGTTTGTCACTTGTTATTCTATAATAGCACTTAGATCTTATTTGAACGAAGTAGAAGAAGAAAGCATTAAGTAACGTAGTTTCGAAAGCATGCAAGACTTATTAGAGACTTTAGTCTCGCGAGAGCACGCTATGTAGCAATCTTAGATTGAAGCATACATGTGACTCGAATTGCGATATATCACACTCTACAAAATCTACTAAATATCGAAAAGTATAGAAAGTAAGATTATAGTTAATTAAGTAGTTTAAGGTTAATTCTACAATAATATAAGTATAGATTGGCAAAGTCTCGCGAACAAATTATCTTGACGTTGATCAAACAAGTGCTAGAAATTTCTAGATCGACTATCTAACAATTAAGGCAATAACTATGAAGACAATACGTTCGATCTAGAATCGCACGAGCAAGTTAATAAATTTGCTCTCATTAATTAAGAGCGAGACGCACAAAGACGCTTTGTACTATACTTTGTCATCGAATGTAACGAAGAACGAAAGATCTTAAGTGAAAGAGATAAGAAGCTTAATAGCGTAGTCAAATCTTAACTTTAGTCGTTATGTCTTATAATGTATTTTAGTGAGCTTTGATCAAAAAAAAATTTAGCGAAATCTATGTCTTATTCTCTTTCTCTTTTTCGTTATCGAATTTTTTTAGCGTTTAAAAAATAACGTATGCGATGCGAATTTTACGAGTGTTACGAGTCGCGTACTTAGTTCTACTAACTACGACGCAAAGCTCTTCATAGTATGCAAAGCACAATTTGCCAAGAAAGTATCATGTGACTAGATTAATGAATCAATAAAATCAACGATATCGATTCATTAAGATCACTAATTTAAAGAATTAATAAATCATTAAGATCAAAAACATTGATTCATCGATTTAACTAATTTATCATGTATATAACTCTTGAACGCGACTCTTTTATGAATCGTGTTTAACTTAAAATAAATTCTTATTTATTGTTATCGCTATATCTAGTTGCAATCCTTGTTATCAAATAATTGTTTGCATTGTCTAAAGACGCCTACAAATCTCTTCAACAATACAACTCTCTCTAATATCTTTAAGATCTCTTAGAAAGTAGCAACGTAACACTTTGAACACTCTAAGAATGTCTATATTAGATTAACGCGCCCCTATCTCGAACACTAGCTTATTAACATCACGTCGATCATCGATCATAAGAGACGACAAAATTAAAATCAATAAACTTAATATCTATCATGAAGATTATATCGATTTAAAGAACTAACTTATGCAAATGAATATCTATTTCATCTTTTATCTTGTTTTAGCGAATCAAAAGACCATTTTCGCATCAACATTTTTTAAAGAAAGAGTTCAACATTAACTCAAGTCAAACTTACGAAAATATCTAAAAAATAATAGCGAAAATCCTCGTACAATGTTCATAAATTTCAACAATTTCAAAAGAGAAATGCGAAGAATCTTTAAAACATTTAACGAAAAACAAATCGCAAAAAGAATAATTTAGCATTTAATTTAACGAATCTTTGCAATAGACTACGCAATTAAATTTTAAAAGTATGTTAATTTAATCAAATAAAACGATGTTGCACTTATAACAATGTTTCGACAAAATTTTAAGAACAATCTAAAGAACGAAATTATGCGTGATGAGAAAACTCTTAGCGACATGTTTAATCTTATCGAAGTAGTTATTAATTTTGACGACAAACTATATAAAAAAGCTATAAAAAAATACAATTAATCTTAAGAAAGAATAGAAACCTTCTTTGAACCAACGATTAAATATTAGTAGAGAGAATCTCGTTCTAATTAAAAGTATAGTAATCTTAATTATCGTAAGTCTACATCTATAAAACTAGATTTTACTTAATAACGTAAAGAGAAAATTTTTAGAAAAAAGCAAAATAACAAATTTCAAAAAACGTGCTATTTATGTAGCAAATCGAATCACTTCGCAAGAGATTATCAATTATAAAATTTAATAAATCGTCGATAAATTAATGCTATGTTAAGAGAGATACTTAATAGTTAGAACGACATCAAGAAGCAAACCAACATAGAAGCGAACACCCCCAAAATTAGATCGAACGACAACTACTATTTAGTAAAAAATCTAAATCAATTACAAAAAGTTCTAGATAAAACATTATTAGGCAAGACATTCGCATTTACGCAAAAAATTAATCAAATAATTAATGAGACTATGAGAGCGAAACGATCAAGAACGTCATATTCTTATTTAGTAACAAACTTAAACGACAAATACAACTAAAAGAACTTTCACGAATGCTTAGACGACATCACGAAACATCTTAAGACTTTAGCTAATTTATCGAAGAAACAACAAATAAATTAAATCGTAAATAAATGCGAGAAAGCGCTAGAAAGCGACGCCATTATAAAAAGAAAAATTCTTGATGAAATCGAACAACAACTAAGCAATGTAAGTTTATTCTAAAAAAAGATAAAAAAAGCAAAGAAGTACGCGACACTTAATTGAAAAAAATGTTATAACGATTTATGTTAAACTCATCTAAAAGACAAAGAAGAAGCCAATTGATTCTTTAGAAAGTTAAAATTATTAATTTAGCATAAAAAGAAAGCTTAACGCAAACAAACGTTTAAAACAAAAGTTACAACATTAGAACAAAGAAAAGTTCAAATTTTTTAATAAAGAGTATATTAGAGAAATGCAATATGTTAGCCCAACAATAGCAACTAAACTTAATAGCACACGCACGATGTTTTATTACATCAATTAAGATCAATAATTATTAACTCATTGCAATGGTCGATTTTAGTGCAACAAGTAATTTTATAATTAAAGCTTTTGTTAAAAGGAAAGAGTACTTTACTTAAAAGAAGTCTAACGCATACAATCTAGTAATTATAAATGAAAACTCATTACTTAACAAGAATGAAAGAGTAAACAAAAAAACGAAGTCACTATCAATAGCTATTTAGCAACATCACGAGAAACTAATTTTTAATATAGTGAAAATAGTTATTTACGATATTGTTTTAAAAATGCTTTGATTGAAGCAACACAATCTAGAAGTTAACTAGAATATACGAGTACTTAAATTTGTGCAATGTGATCACGTAATTCACATTCAATCTACGCATCAACAACGTTCGATAATAGATAAAAGAACGAGTTAAAAATTGATCGCAAGCAACGAACTTGCATTTTTGCAAAAAAACGATTTAACAAAGTTCGACTTAATAAACATTAACAAAGATTAGTTAAGTTATAAAGTTAAAATAAGTAAAAAAAATTACGAATTTTTTGAAAGTCTTAGACTATTTAATACAACGAAGAAATCGCTAAAGCACGTATCACGAATATACAACAATTAAGAGCATTTGTTTCAAAAAAAAAACGACAAAGATTCTCTCTAAACATTAATCGTAAAATTATAAAATTAAACTTAAATTAAACAAACAATTTACGTTTAAACTCATATATGCTCTATTCGAAAAAAAACTCGAAGTACTTCGCGAATACTTGACAAAAAACGAAAAAAAAGAATTTATTAAAAAATCCTAATCATAGACAAGATACTTGATTCTCTTTGTACTAAAAAAGAATAAAACTCTTCGTCTATGTGTTAATTATTAAAAGCTAAATAATATTACGATCAAAAATTGATACTTATTATTTAATATTAGCGAACTTTAGAATTGACTATTCGAAGCAAAGTACTTTATTAAATTAGATTTACAAAAAGCGTACAACTAAATTAAAATAAAGACAAAGAAAAAGTAAAAAATAGTTTTTCGCATACGATATAGATTATACAAATACACAATAATGTCGTTTAAACTTACGAACGTCTCGACAACGTATTAAGAAATAATTAATAATGTATTACGACAATATTTGGACCAATTTGTCATAATATATTTGAACGACATCATAATTTACTTAAAAACTTTAAAAGAGCATGTTAATTATGTTTTTAAAATATTAGAATATTTAAACATAAAAAACTTACATCTTAAGTCAAAGAAATGCGAATTTCATTAAAAAAAATTAACTTTCTCAAATTTGTCGTTGAACGACACGAAATACGCATGAATTTTAAGAAACTACGAACAATTAAAAAATAAAAATCATTAACAAATGTTAAAAAAGTACAATTCTTTTTAAATTTCATAAACTATAACAAAAAGTTCATCAAAAACTACTTAATAAACGCGATATTATTGACAAATCTTACGAAAAAAAATACGTCATAAATATAAGAATTCGCAAAAGAGAAATTATTCTAGAATCTTAAACTAAAATGCTTAAAAAAATTAATACTAAAAATGTACAATTTGCGATTGTTAAGCAAAATTAAAATTAACGCATTAAATTTAGTTATCGATGCATGCTTCAATTAAAAACATAAAAATATATAACACTTAATAACATATCTTTCGAAAAAACTTTCGTTAATTAAACAAAACTATAATGTTCACAATAAAAAACTACTCGCTATAGTAGTTTTCTTAAAATCATAAAAAGTATACACAAAAGAATTACTCAAACTTACGATTTTTACAAATTATAAAAATTTTGTGCATTTCACTATTATAAAGCAATTAAACAAAAGACAAATGCGATAATTAAAAAGACTTAAACAATATAAGTTTAAAATATAGTATATCTTAAGCAAAAATAATGACAAAGTAGACGCACTCAACAAAAAAAATAATCATATAAAAACGAAAAAATCGTTTAACTATAACATATTTAAGATCAATTAAAATGAATCATTATTAGCAAACAAGTACGAACTAAATGCTACACTACGAATATTTTGAAACAATACAAAAAAAAATTCAATAAAAAAAGAAAAACTTCAAATATTTATTAACAAAATCGACGAATATATAAAAGAGCATTATGACGAATCATTGCAAGAGCACTTAAAAGTAACTAAAATTCTTTAGTTTTTACGTTAACATTATTAGTTTTTATAGATAAAACAAGTTGTCGAAACATATATTAAGCGATATTTTAACTATTAACAAAACAAATATAATACGCACACGAACTATGACAAAATCTAATATTAAGAATTATCTAAATCGTTATAAAATAAAGTTAAGATAAACTTTATTATCAAGTTGCTTAAATCGACGAATTTAACAACTAAAGATAAATATAATTTAATACTAATAATGATTAATAAACTTATTAAGTACTCACATATTATCGCATGCAAAGAAAAGTTCATTGCAAAACAATTAAAATACATTATATTAAATCGACTTATACGATATTACGATATATCTTAAGAACTAATTAGTGATAGAGACAAGCTCTTCACGTCTAATTATTAAAAGACGTTTCTTTCAATGTTAAATACAAGACTTCAAATGTCTACTATCTATTATTCGATCACAAATAATTAAACAAAAAGAACGAACTAGAGTCTTAAGCAATATCTAAAACATTACGTCAACAATACTTATAGCAATTAAGTATTACTTTTATTTATGACACAATTAACACTCAATGCAAAGATTTCGAATATCATTAAAATAACTTTATTCTTCGTTAACTATAACAAGAAATCAAATCTTTTTAAGAAAGAGCGTACGCATCTATTTGCGCAATTAGTTATCGAAAAAGTAGCGATAATAAAAAAGATACACGACAACATCTTAAAAATGCAAAAAAAGTCGACAAAGTATTAAAACAAGAAACGAAAAACGACATCTCAATTAAAAGAGAGAAATAAAATATATCTTTTTACAAAAAATCTTAAAACAAGGAAGTTAAGCAAGAAATTAAATCATATCAAAATCGAATCGTTTTTCGTCAAAAAAGTTAAAAGATCAATCAATTACGAACTCGACTTATCTTAGAACGTCAAAATATTTTTAGTATTTTATATCTTATTGTTGAAGCTAGCAAATCTAATTACGTCTTTATAGAACATCTTTTATTTCTATTCACAAAAAAAGAAACAATTCGAGGTTAAGAAAATTCTAAAACAAGAAAATCAAAAGTATCTTATCAAGTAAAAAGAATATTTTATCTTCAAAAACACGTAAAAACCTCTTAAGAATCTTCGACGATGTCAAGGATTGCTAAAGGAATTTTGGGAAAAGAAACGTTCTTTTAGAAATCAAAAGACAATTTTTGAAACAAATTATCACTAGAAGAAGTAACGATCATCTCTTGATTCAAATAAGAATTAATCAAGTTTTCTAAAGCATTTAATTTATTTAAACTTTAAATTTCGCGACGAAGCATTTCATTATCACGTTTCTTCAAAAATTTCTTTTGTTTGCGTAGTCTCTTTATACGCGCATATTGCTCACGAAGCTCTTGATGAAGCTCATTCGCACAAACGATCGTCAATCGCATTCTTTTTTCTAAAACATTCTTTTGTTGCTTTAAGAATCGTCATTCAACATCGAAAAGATCACGACAATCGCATTTGATCAAAAATCTTACGCATTTAACACAACGATTAAACTTTTTTTCTACTTTACAAAGAAAGTTACGACGAACACAACGAGAACATTGAGACATAATAACGTTTGTTCGAAGTAGTCTTCGATAAAGCTCGTAACGTTGTTAAGACTTTTTTGAATCACTAGGCATAATAGTAGAAAGAATGAATCATGATGTTTTTCAAAACGAAAAACTTGAAGAGAGAGATAATGTTACGAGTTGCGTACTCAATTCTACTAATTACGACGCAAAGCTCTTCACAATATGTAAGACACAATCTATTAAAAAAGTATCATGTGACTAGATTAATGAATCAATGAGATCAACGACATCAATTTATTAAGATCATTGATTCAAGAAATCAATGAATCATTAGAATCAAAAGCATTGATTCATCGATTTAATTGATTCATCATATATATAACTCTTGAATGCGACTTCCTTATGAATCGTGTTTAACTTAAAATAAGTTCTTACTTATTGTTATCGCTACATCTAGTTGCAATTCTTGTTATCAAATGATTGCTTGCATTGTTTGAAGACGTCTACAAATCTCTTTAACAATACAATTCTCTCTAATATTTCTAAGACCTCTTAGGAAGTAGTAGCGTAACAACGAGACACTAAATCTTAACATTTGGGCTTAAGTTAATTTCGCACAAGTTCATAATATGTTAGATCGCAAATAGTTGATGTACTCTAGATAACTTCGTGAGCGTTGTCGTAGACTTTAAGTATATCGTTTAGCATCGTTTCGTCGTCTTTAATATCTCGCATCGAAACCTTGTTAAGCTTATAGAATTTGACGATTATAACAACAAGCATCTTCTTGAATTAGATCGTTCTATTAACTACAATATCGTGCTTAAGAGATTAAATATATTCGTCGCATTTTGAAGTCTCTCTTTTAAGTTTTCGCCTATTTTCTTAAGATTAAGAAAGACTTTTGAATAATTCATCGTATAGCGATCTTGATCGAATGATGTTCTAAGTTGTTAATTCCTTAAAAGAAGAGAATTTGAGGTGGAGAAAGTTAATTGAATTGCGCCAAATGGCGTTTCAAGCTACTTAATGCTTGGACAAAAAAGAATTTCTATAAAAAGAATTTCATTTGGGTCGAATAATTATTAGTTACTTTATAGTAGCAAATTGCTTTGCGACATACCTAGTTACTAGGAAACAAAGACACGAATGTTGGCATATAATTCTTATCGCAAGTCAAAGAACTATATAGACGCCAAATCGATTATCTTTTTTGCAAATGTCTTGGTTGTTGTTGTCTAACAATTAAGACTTATCGCGACTCGAATTCAAAGCTTTGAAAAATAGAAGAAGAAAATTTGTGTCTCTAAGATTGCGCTAAACATCTTGGGCGAAAAGCAAAGAAAGATAATAATTCTAAGTTATTATAGTTACAAGTTACGTGCATTCTAGATTTGACTCATCGTCTACGTAAGACAATCATTAAACACTTAAGATTTATGCATAAGTTCGTCGAGACTAGCATTGAAGTTTATGTTGCGCAATTGCTAAGATTAACTAGAGACAAATAGATAACAAAACAAGTAAGATAGTCAAGTTAGCAAAACGTATTTAGATCTTATAATAGTAATAGAATAAGTCGCATTTATTGGCGTTTTATTTTGTCGCTTAGTTTTGAGCAATTAGTGCGACTCCTATTGTGGCACTAGTAGAGCACAAGAGTAGAGACTAGCTATCAAAACTTATTTTGAACTTTAAGCTTTTTCTACTTGTTATTTGAGCATCTTTGAGCTTAATCGAGCAACTTGATCAAGTAATAACATTGTTCGTATTGCGAGTTAAATTGTTTAATTAAGTTAACATATTCAATCGAAAACTCGATTCGATTTGTCGAAGAATTCACAATAAATTAACATAATAAACAAACAAAATAATTATCGAATGTTTGCATTCTTAAGCTTAGATATTAATGCTTTAAAGTTTTTGATTCTACTTTGTGTCGCATAAATAAATTGTTTAACTTATAATACGCATTTATAAATAAAAGTGTCTTAATTCGTATATTTAGAAATTAAGTTAAATATCTTTGTTATAACAAGTACAACAATAACGTTATTTTTTATCTTATATTTTGTATCTTAATACAAACAAAACTTGTTTAACTTTGTTTTTAATATTTGCGTTTATAATGTTTTCGCTTTTATAAATAGATTCTTGTTTATATTGTTTGTTGTTATAAGTTTATTTGCGTAAATTACACTTATATTAAGTCTAAAACTTTTACGTTAACAATTGTCGCTTATTGTTTATAAAATTTTAAGTATTTTATTGTTAAAACGCAATGTTATTGCGTTCAAATCTTTATTTAGTTTAAGCTCTTTTTGTAGTATATCGTTAATTATTTGTTTTATTAAACTTTATTAATAGATTACAATTATATAATTAACTCGATTTTCTTAATATATTTTTTTTCGATATATTTTATTTGATACAAAGTTTGCTTATTTCTTTTTTTTATATTTCTCTTTTTAAATACTTTGCAAACGTAATTATTAACAACAAGTGCGTTTTGCTCGCATTAATATTTCTAATTGTAATATAATATTTTTTAGTTATATTATTTATGTATTGTTTTAATAATATATTTAGAGTTTCGAACAAACAAGTTCTTTGTAAATTGAGAGCAAAATAACATAATATTATAGAAGTTTTTTGTAGATATTATTGACGTCTTTGTATATAAATAAGATTTAGTAACTACGCATTCTTTTTTAATTTTAATAATATCTTAAGTAATATTTGTTGCAAGTGTAGATTTAAATTTAATTTATTTATTTTTTGTCGACAAAAATAATTGTGCTAAAAGAGATTAAAAAAGTATTGTACAAACGCATTGTCGTTTAATTTTATAATTGTCGAAAATATATAATAGCAAGCTAAATATAAAAATAAATAAAAGAAGCAAAACGCGTTTTTCGCAAACCATTTTAACAAAAGTTATTAAATTTACGCTAATTCGATACAACAACTTAGATTATTCTTTACTATAAAAAGAATAAAATCTTGTGTATTTAATTTGATTTTTAATAACGTCAATTTAATTATATAATAAGCGTCTTCGTTTTTAGTAGCGTTATTAGAAATTTAATCTAATATATTTGTTCTTAAAGCAATATCTCAAATATAATAAATTATAGAAATTAATTTCTTATTGTTTTTTAACAATTTTTATTTACTTTATATATAGACAATACGAGCAATAGTATCTTGAATCTTATAAATTACAAATTTATCTTACTTTGTTTAAATACTTTTAATTTCGCGTTAATTTATTTTTTTGTTGATTAAGTTTTGTTTTTAATAAAATCTTTCTTGTAACATATGTTGTATTAATTTTAATCAAAATATATATTAAGACTAAACACAAGTTTCTTTAAAAAAAATATCTTAATTAATATTACGTAAACGCTTTGAAAAACATTGCTTATATTGTAAATTTGTTGATCGTTAATAGTTTACAAAGTCTTTGTATTACTTGTTGATCAAAACTTTAATTGCAACATATTGTTTAATTTATTCGACTTCTTTTTGTTGCGCTATTTAAGAACGTTTAAGAATACTTTATTATATATATTTTTTCGATTTCGTTTGTCTTTTTTTTTAGAATTTATAATAAACAAAATAAGTAATAGTTGTTTAATAGAGTGTTCTTTATATATTGATAACAATTTGACAATATATCGCTTTTTCGAAAAGAATTTCTGAAATTATATATAATTTTGTCGCTAAATATCGATATAATCGTTTTAAGTTTTCGAACAACGCAATATCTTTTTTATTTGTTAATCGAATTTATTAGAATTATATGCGTTAAGTTTAAAGCAAATTATCGAGACATATACGTACACAAAACATTTCTTAATTTAGAAATTATTTCTTTCTTTTATTTATTTGCGTAAGTCGATTGCGAGCATTATAAAATTAAAATAATTATTTTCGAGTTATTTATATTGTTAAATTTTATCGTTTTGTTTTAATCTATTTAGATCGTCTAAACAAGTTTGTTGCTAGCGCACAAATATAATTGTTGTCAAAACTAGTTTCTTTAATTTAGTAAGCTAACAAACTTAATTAAGAGTTTTAATATATATAGAATTGTAATTGTTTCGTCTAATATTTAAGATCGTTTAATTGAAAAGTATTTATTTTTAGTTATTAAGTTTTGTTAACGTTGCAAAATAAGAAATTTGTAATTTTAAAACAATTTTTAATTAAACTTTGATCAAACTCTTTTTTTACTTAATTTGATTATTTATTGTTAGAAAAGTTACTCTTCTTAAGTTGTGTATATATATTTAATTTATAAATTTAAAAAATTTGTTAATGCAAAAATAGAAATTCTTTATTAAATATATATAAGCGTATTTGCTATTCTTAATATTAAAGTTGTCAATTATGTCGAATTTTCTAATAAACTCTTTATAGTAATTAATAACGTAAAATTTGAATATATTAAAATAAACTTCTTTTGTCTTTACATTTATCGATCAATATTTAACAAATATCTTTTTTAATATATTAAATCGTTCTTGCGCGTATCGCATATATAACAAGATTGTTTCGTCGTAAAAGCAATACGTTGCAAGCATTATAAAATTAATTATCGATTTTGTCGCGTAAATTGCAACTAAAACATAATAATAAAGCAACGATATTATAATTGTTATTAATTGATAAAAGATAACGTTTTGTTTAGTTTTAATTTATTGTTAAACTTTGCTAAAATGCTTAAAAGTGCGTAGATTAAAAATCTTAAAAATTGATTTAAAACTTTGATTTAGTTTGAATATAATATTTGTTTCTTTTACTTTTTTACTTTTGTAAACGTATCTATAAGTTGCTCTAATTTAAGAAATAACGTTTGCAATAAATCTTTTTAATTAATTTATTAAATTTATTAAGATATTTTTTTTAAATTAATATAACGAATTTATTATTATTATGTTATAAATATTTATTTTTGAAAACTCTTACGCGAAGTTTTTTATATTATAAATGTACTTAAGATTCTTTTTATTAACTTTATAATTAATTTGAAACTCGAATTGTTATAATGTGTTTTTATATATTTGTAACGTTTATATACTTATTAAATTGTTACGTTCGTCTAGAGAAATTTTACATATAACACAATAACAATTTTGTTTAATTTTGATTACAAATGTTTGTTTTAAATAATTAATTATTAGTTTTGCTAACATTAAATAACAATATTTGCGTCAATCGTTTACGCAATAAATTATTAGTTTTTTTGTCAAAAAATTACGCAAAGCTAGTGTCAAATAATTAGCGCAATAATCTTTTAGCAAATTACTTTTTATTTACGTCTCGTTATATAACTTATAACGTTATAATATATTTAAATATTTAAATATTTTGTATCGTCTCTTTTAGCGTACATTATTAAAATGTAGTTTAATAGTATTATGTTTAATTGATAACTTCGTCGTGCGTTTTTGTTTAAATTTTTAATAATTATATATATTAATTATACGCTTTGATTTTTTTGTTATCTAAAGAGTTATATTTTATTTGTCGAAATAAAAATTAATATTATAGTTGTTTTAATTGAATAAAAAATTTCTTTTTCTTATTAATCGTTAATTGTGTAATATTAATTCTAAAATCTATTGTTTTTCGCTATATATTGTTAAATTAATGCGTATTATAAGTAATTTATATAAGCTAAATAATCAGATATAAAAGCGATAATTTTATCTATTAGTTAATAGCGTATTTTATATATTTAATCAAAGTAAATTGCATCTTTTACGTTAAACACTAACTTAAATGCGTTAATCTCTTATTTGTTATTAAATATTTTTCACAATATATTATTTAATTTAATAAGTTATATATTATTGTTCAAATAAAAGACGAATTTGTAAAGTAATTTTAATTGCTTGTTTTTAAAAAAATAATTAATATCGCTCTTAGTATATTCGTAGTTATAAAACTAGTATATTAGAGCATAGTTTGTTTTGTTAAGAAAAGATTTATAGCGATTTTTGATCAAATAATAATACTTTTTGTTTTTGTTCTAAATATTTAAGTAATTAAATTGTTGCTAAATTTTCTTATTGTATTTAATATGCGTATTTGAAGTTTTAAACAATTTTTTGTGTATTTAAAAATAGTTTAACAACGATTTTTTAATCTTCTTTTTAGTTATAATTTCGTAGCTTTCGTTGCGTAACAAAGATAATATAAACAATAAACTAGATTTGAATCGACAATCTTTATAAGAATTATTAATAAATTTGATTAATTTTTTGTAGTTGTAAAGCGTTGCAATTAGATTCGTTTCAATTTATTATATTTATTAATTTAGTACTTTTTTGATCAAATAATGCGACACATCGCAATTTATAAAATAATTGTTTTTCAAAAGATTAAACAATAAATGCATCGAATTAAGATTATATTTAAAAGCTAAATCTAGATTTAAGAAATTATTATTTAAAGAAGTTTAATTAGCATAATATTTTAAGTTTTTATTTGTTATACATGCGATACTTATTATAATAGTCGTTTTTGCAATCTTTGTTAATAAGTTTGTGCGAAAGTATTGTTTTTAGTAATAATTGTTTTGTTGCATTTTTTAATTGTATAAAATCTTCTTTAGATACTTATATATATTAATTTTTCTAATTCGAATACAACTTTTATAACATTTTTTTACGTAACACATAAAATCGTTCGTAAACTTTAAAATCTTTAAATATTTTTAACAACATATCGCACTTATATTAATTTAAATATTAAATATTGCATTAAACAATATTGCGAAGCAATCAAAATATAGAATAGTGCGTCTAGCGTTAATAGAACGAACGCAATTATTTATAGTAAATTAGCGCAAAATTTTTGTAAATATTCGCTTAATAATTTTACGAAATTTTGATTAATTCGCTTAGTAACTAGTCTTTTTTATTTTTAAATATTTTTTTAATAAAAATATTTAAGTCTTTTTTGTTTTCTTTTTACGACAACATTATTTTATTGTTTAAGTTTAAATTATTTTTTTTATGTTTTTATAGTTGTGTTGTTTTTTAAACGTTGTTTTTGCTTTAATTTTATTATAGCTTTTTTTGACGTAAATTGTTTGAACATTTTTGATTAATTTGTTATAGATTTTAATTTTTATTTTGTTGTAAACGTCGTTACGAAGCAAACAAATTTATAAAGATTCTTGTTGATCGTTTATTAAATTTTTGACGCCAATTTAGTAGATAAAGATTTTGAAGATATAGTTCTTTTTAAAATTGTGCAATTCAAATAACTTGTTATTAAATTAAACAATTTTTAAGTTTAATTTTATGTAATATGTAAGTATTAAGTAATCTCTTATATTATTTTTAATAAAAAACAAAGCTTTTATTAGTTAAATTAAAAGAGAATTGCGTTGTATTGTCGAAAATTTTAGATAAATTTTGATCTCTTAAAAGTTTAAAATTTTAAACTAATTAAAAATATAAATTACTATCGATTTTCGTTTAATAAAGATGCTTACGTAGTTTGTTTAGTAGCTTTGTAATATTGTTGCTAGTAACAATAGCAATCTTGATTATAAAAATTAATGTAAAAATGTGTTTAAAATTATTAACGTTCGAACAAACGTATTTCTTTATGCATATCTATTATTTTTCTATTAAAATAAATTATCTAGTAAGTTTTTTCTTTTAAATATATTTTTTATTTTAAGTTGATAATTTTCTTTATTTTGATTTTACGCGAAATTAAGACATAAAAGTATTTGTTAATTTTTTTTTTTTTTTCTTTGCTTTACGTTTGCGAGATCTAGAGTTAATAAAACTTGCGAATTAATTAATACGAAAGACAAAAAATTTAATAAATATAATAGTTGTCGCTTTTGCTTTCTAGTAAAAATAGTCTTAAAAACGTATATTTAGTCGCTTTTTATTTATTAAGAATGTAAATATTTAAAGTGTTTATAAATGCAATTGCAAAAACTTGATGCTATAATAAAAAATCATTACTTTTTTTATTTAATTTAAAGAGCGATAATATATTTACAAATGCAATGTCAACTATAGTTGCGACAATAAATGCAAGAATTGTATTATTTAATATAGTTAATAAATAAATTTAAAAATCGTTAAAATTACAATTCGTAAATAAAATAAATTCGAAATTTTTACTTTTAGAGTATCTTTACAATTTGCGCTCTTCTAATATTGATCGTTAACAAGTTTAGACTTACGATATTTCGAATCTCTATTAAAAAAACAATTTATCAATATATATTGCGACAAAATTATCACAAATAAGAAGTCTAATTGTCGCAATAAATTGTGCGAAATTAATAACAACAATTACATATTTAATCTAAACAAATTATGCGTAAATATTTTAGAAATTATTATTAAGATCAAGTTTTTAAACAATTATTTAGATAAGAAGCAATAATATTGCGATCTTGTCAAAAGCGACAAATACAAAATTTATAAAAACAACAAAAAATAGAAAATGCGACGTTATTCTTTTTATAGCGAACTTATATATTTTATTAACGATATATATAAAGTATAGATAAATTAATACGCTTTATTAATTATTCGTGCGAATTAAATTGTGTTATCTATATAATTTTGTACAATTATTTCGATAAATATATCTACAAACTCGTCTTTTTTGTCACGAAAAATATCTAATTTCGTCTAATAAAGAGCAATAAAGTTTTGAATCGAATACGCGTCTATTTTGTAATTTAGATTTTTGCGATTTTTAAAATAAGCGCATTTTTCTACGAAGATTTAAGTTAAGAAGAGATTTTTATCTCTAAGACTTATGTATATAAAGATAGTAGAAATAGTTTTACAAATGTTTTTTTTAGCATTAATAATAAATAGTGTATATTAAATATAATAAATTTTATGTAAAAAAATTATTAATAGAAGACTTAATAATTGTTAAAATAAAAATTAAGAACAAAAATAAATATTTTATCAAAACGTTGTTCGATAATTTTACAATTTTTATATGTAAATGTATTTTATAATATTAATTTTCGAAATATATATATTAAAGTCTAAATATATATAAGAACGATATTTGTATTATTTGTAAATTTTTTCGCATATAAATTATAGTAATTAGTTCTTTTATTCGTTCTATATTCTTTTGCATTTTTTTATATTTTTCAAAGTTCTTAATTTTTGATTTTATTTCTTAATTCTTATTATAAGACTTATTTTATATCTAATATTTCGAAATTTTACACATTATTCTTTTTATTCGTTAGTAAACATTGCACACTTATAATAATTTTAATAAATTTTGACGAAAAAAATTTGTTTTTAAACTCTCTTAGCATTCTTGCAATTAATTTATCGTTAATTGTGTATTTAAAATGCGCATTTTTCGAAGTTGCTCACAATATAATTATCGCAAGTATCGAAACTTTAATTTCTAAAACTTAAGTTTTTTTTCGACGTTAAATAAATTATATATTAGAATATTTTTTAAATGCAAACAATTACGTAGTACTTCGAAATCGACTAATTATAACATAAATAATTTTGCTTTAATTATTTATTGTTCTAGCATAAAAATACTAATTGACGCAACGTTTTAACTTTTTTATTGTTTAAATCTCTCTTTAATATCGAACTTATTAATATCGTAGTTGTTAAAATTGTTGCAATTTAATTTATTATTAAATTAATAACGTTGTTATTAATTACAAATATTTAGACAATTATATAATAAACATTTGATCGAAACTTCGCTTAATCGTTTGATTTAAAGAATTTATTTTTAGATCTTAAGTAAATACTTTAATAATTTAGCATTTTTTAAATTTTAAGCATAATTTTCGATTAAATATTATTTGCTAAAATATAGCTATAGAGTTGAAGAAAATAACAAAGAATTTATCTTTGTACAATTTTCTTATTGTTACGATTTCAAGATTTTGTTATTTTTCGATAAGATTCGCGTCTTAAAATCTATTAAACGTTGTCAAATTCGAACTTTTGTTAACTTATTATTTAATAATAATAATAATAATAATTCGTATCTTTTCTTTTAAATTCGAATCGAATTTAAGAATTACAATTTTGATTTTAAAATTATTAATAAAACGCAAATATTAAAAAAGAAGCGCAAGATATTTGCGACATTAAATTGTTTAACATCTTTGCATTACGTTTCTATTTTATTAATTTGTTAAAAAATATCTTTAATTTAGTTTTTTTGTAATGCAATTTAATTTGTTTGCGCTTTTGTTTAAATTAATTTGTTTTAAAATTTTATTTTATTTTGTTTAAAACAACTTGCACAAATATATTTGCAACAAAATTAAATTTTAAATTTTGTTATTAAAGTTTATCGACACTTTATTCGAATTTTTTTTAAAAAAGCGTCTCGTATTTATATTTTTGTTAAGATAATATATTGTTAAAGAAATATTGTTACAAAAATATTAATATTTTTTATAATAAATTTATTGAAAAATCGTAACTCGTCGATCTTTATATTGTATTATATTATTTGTTAAACTAATATTAAATTTATAGTATTTCAAGTTGCGTACAATATCGTTTCTTTAATTAATAATGTTAACAACTCTTTTTTTGTGCATTAAATAAAAAGTATTAATGTTTTTCGCTTTTTTGATTATTTGTGAACGTCAACGATACAACGCTTATTTATATTAGATAGATTAACGTTGTTCGTCAATACATTTTTTGAATAAATTAGAAATATTAACGTAGAAATTCTTTATCGTTTATACGTTTAATTCTTTGCAACGTTTGTCTTTTCAAGTTGTTTTGCTATTGCGAAATAGCGCTTTTAGACGCAAGATTTATTGTTGTTAACAAAAAATTCTTTGCGCTCTAGCAAGCAATTTTAAGAAAATAAAAAAAGAATTCGTTGTTCAATAAGAAAAACAATAATAGTAAAAAAAATTGTTTTTAAAAATAACGATTTTAAAAATAAAGAAAAAAGAATTGTAAAAAATTAAAATTGCGTCTTTTATAAGTAGAGCGATCGTAATTTTTAAATTATAAAGCAAAAGAATCTAATAATAATAGAAGAAATCTTACAAATACAATATCTTTATTAACAATTAAAAGAATTTATAATAGTATTAAGTTACAAAAACTAAAACAACTTTTAACTAAAATAAAATAAAGAAAAGTTTATTTAAACAAACACTTGATTAATAGTATTTTTAATTAATAGATTTAATTTATTTGTAATCTTTATTTCGATATATTAAACTTAAAATCGTAGTTAATAACAACAACAAAATACGAAAATTCTTGCAAAAAAACTTTTTTAAGAAAAAACTTAACATTTTTTGACGCAACAATTATAGATAGATAAAAACACTTTGTTAAAGCGTTGTTATATAGTTTCGCAATTTCTATATATAGATATATCTTATAATATTAATTTTCAAAATACACACATTAAAGTTTTAATATATATAAGAATTGTATCTATATTATTTGTAAATCTTTTCGCAAATAAATTACAATAATTAGTTTTTTTATTTATTCTATTCTCTCTAAAATCATTATATATTCTATATTTTTATTCGAGTTGTAAAGTCTTTTATACTATTATTTTTAATAACTTATTTTTATTGTTAAGTATTGCGCAAAATTCTCGTTATTAATACAATAATTTCGACAAATTTTGTCGAAAAAAATCTACTTAAAATTTTTTTTATTATATATTTTTGTTGTCGCTTTGTCGCTAGTTGTATATCTAGAGCGCACATTTTTTTAAATTGTATATATTGCAATTATTGCAAGTATTAAAACTTTAACTTTTAAAACTTAAATCTTACTTTATTGTTAAATAAATTGTACGCTAAAATATCTTTTAAACGTAGACGATTGCGCAATACTTCAAGTCTAATTTATTGTAACATAAATAATTTTGCTTTAATTATTTATTATTTTAGCATAAAAATATTAATTGACGTAGCGTTTTAACTTTTTTACTTTTCGAATTTTTCTTAAATATTTAACTTATAACATTACAATTATTAAGATTATTAGCAATTAATTAGTTACTAAACTAATGACGTTGTTATTAATTACAAATATTTATACAATTGTACAATAAATATTTGATCGAAACTTTACTTAATTGTTTGTGTTAAAAAATTTATTCTTTAATTAGCGTTCTACAAAGTAAGTACTTTAATAATTTGATATCTTATAAATTTTAAATATAATTTTCGATTTAAAATTGTTTGCTAAAGCATAATTATAAAAAGAAAAAAAATAGAAAAAGATTTAATTTAATAGAATCTTTTTATCGTTACAATTTCAAGATTTTGTTATTTTTTAATAATGTTCGCGTCTTAAAAGCTATTAAACGTTGTTAAACGCAAATCTTTTTAAATATTTATATTAACAATTAAGACAACAATTAGTTTTATTTTTTCTTTTAAATTTGTATTAAGTTCGAAGACTACAATTTCGATTGTAAAATTATTAATTATATACAAATTTTAAAGAAGAGAAGATTACGCTTTTTTTTGTCGAATAATTAATATTCGATTTTTGTCTACGCTCTTGCTTTTTCGATCTATTAAGAGATATCTTTTACTAAAGCTTTTTGTCGTGCGAGTTAGTTTGTTTGCGTCTTCGCTTATTTTAGTTTTTTTTAAAACTTAATTTTTTTTCGCTTTTAACAATTTATTTATATGTTTTTTTAATAGAGTCGCGTCTTGTATTTCGCATTTCGTGCACATTAATATTTTTTAACAATTTCTTTAAACAAGACGTCTTGTAATTATATTTTGACAAATGTTATTTACTTTTAGAAAGATATTTTTATCAAGTTATTAATATTTCTGATAATTGTTTTAACAAAGAATTATAATCTCTTTATTTTAATTTTGTATTGCATTATTCGACGCACACAAATAAAACTTACAACACATTAAATAACTCGAAATTCTATAGTATTAATTAATAATTTAAACAACTTTTTTGTTTTTCTACTTTAAGAAGATTTAAGACAAGAATTAATCAAAAGCAAAGAAAATAATTGCTTGAATTTCAAATTTGTATCGTCGATATTAGTAGAAAAGATAGTAGATAATATTAGAGAACAAATTTGCTTTCGTAAGATTAAAAAAGAATCGCGCAATTATTAATTTTTAAAAGTTGTAAACTAATTTTATTGTTATTATATAAATATTTTACAAAATTATTATATTAGAGATAAAGATATTAAGTCTTAGTCTCTTTAAGATATCTCTTTAGTTTAAAAACTTAATTAAGTTTATTCAAATTTTTTTTTTTCTATTTTAAAATATATTTTTGTTCTATTTGTTTGCTATAGCTTCGCTAGAGATATTTTATGTTTTAGCAAAAATTGTTATATTTAATCACAATTGTACATCTTGTTAATATTATTATTTTAAAATATTAATTGTAGCTTATTAGCTTTTAACTTTTTTTTTTCTTTTTAACTTTTTTTTTTCATCGTTTTTAATTCTTTAATGTCGTCTCTTGTGCAATGCTCTTAATAAATACACTATTTCTTTTAAAAATATCGATCGATTTAATCTCTTTATTGTACTTTTCGTTTTTATAGTAAAAACTTATATTTAGAGATTTAGAAACTAATTCTTTTTTTATTTAAAATAGAGTAGCGCATATTTTTACACAATTGTTTTTGTTAAATTTTGCATCTTCTTTATATTTGTAAGATTTCACGTCTTCTACTAAACGTTCTAAGTTTTTTTACTACATTTTATTAATTTATTGTAATACGTATTTTGTAAATTCGAAAAAATTATTTTCGTCTTTTTGAATATTTAATTGTCTAATTCTTTTAAAATAGAATTCGATTTCGAAAAATTCAAATTGTATTAATAAATTGCGTATACATATCTATTTTTATTTTTTACACAAATTAAGTACTTATAGCATTACATATTATTATTTAGTAAGAATACGCTTATTCGCAATATTGTTCTTTGTATTTATTTTCGCTTTAGTTTGCTTTTTAACAACGTTTAATTTTGTTTTAGTTTCGATATTGTTTCGAACTTATTTTATATTTCGTTTGCGATTTATATATTTATTCGAACTAGATTAAATACTTCTTATTGAGTACTTATTAAGATAATCAATTATAAAAAATTATAACTTTAACTTTTTCTATATTTCTTGTTTAAGCAATTCGAGAACTTTCGCTTTTAATACGACTTTCTTAAACGCACAATATCAAAAATACTATTACTTTTTAACATTAATTACAACGCTCTAAAAACGAATCTTTAAATTTAAGAATTGTTTTTATTAGATTTTTGCGACGAAATATAATGTCGAAAACGTAATTCGTTTAATTCTTTAATTATAGACAAACTATTTTAAGTTTTATTAACGATTCTTCAAATAAAATGTGCGCAATTTCGAAAACTCTAATTATAAGATTAATAATTTTAACAAATTTTTTAAATTTTGCGACATTTTAATAAAGTTATTTTCGATTATAAAGAACTCTATTTTTAAGAGCTTAAATATAATAGATTAATCGTTTATTAATTTGTTTAAATTTTATAAAAGTGTATATTAATATACTTTTTAAAAATAAACTTTGTAATTTATATTAAAAAACAAGTTTTTTTTAAGAATTTGTTTAAGAAATTAAATAGCTTTAAGTCTTAGCTACAAGTTATTTTTTAATATAATTTATTTAGCGAACAATTTTACAAATATATTTATTATTTTTAGAATCGCATTTTACAATTTCTTAAAAAGCTTTCTACTAGCTCTTAATCTTTAATTACAATAAAATATATATAAGATTTTTTTTCGTATTTCAAGATTTATTAAGAATAGAGTATCAAGAAGTTTTAGAAATTTTATATCAAATTATTTATTTAATTATTTGCAATAATATAGTTGTTTTACTTTTCTTTTAATAAAGTAGACTTCAAAATACTTTGAACTTAAATATCTATATTTTAGTTAATACATTATTTAGCAATTTTATAAAGTATAATATGCGTAAAATTATTATTGTTAACGCAATTTATAATATTACGACAAAAGAGAACACAAAGTGCAATTTTAAAATTTATATATTATCTTAAGCTATTAGTAGTAAGTTTAAAAATTCGTTCGAAACAAATTCGCAAAAAAGCTTTAATTTCAGTATTAATAATTATAATATTAACAATTATAATATAAAGACGATTTTATGCAACAATTATTTTAAAATATTGCGTTCTTTTAACAATTTTTTGCGTTTATAAATTTAATATAAGTTTTATCTAACAATTTAAGATTTATATCGCAAAATCGTTATTTTTAGTCTAAAATTATTGTATTTATTTAATTAAATTTTTAAACAAATTTACAATAACTTAGTTGTCGAAGCGATTTTAATAAATACAATTAATATTACAAAAATCAAATTGATTGTTATTTTGTTTTTGAAGAAAGATTTTACTATAAAGTATGTTAAATACGTAAATAATAAACTTTGCGAAATCAATAATAAGAAAATTATCGCTAGCTTAATATTGACTTTGTTATAATTTTTGTCTTTTGCATTAAAGCGAATAATTCGAGAAAAACATTATATATGTTGTTTAGAAATTTAAAACTTTTTATATAATATTTTGTTATCTATACTACAAAACAATTTAAAGATCGACTTTGTTATTAAGTTCGATACAATTAAATATATAACGATAAATTTTAATAATATTGTTACGTTACGCTTTTATTTGATCAAAATAGCGCAACAAGTTTTTAATTATTTTTTTTCGTATCTTAAATATCGCAAATATTGTTTTAAGTATATTGCGAATTCTTGCACTTTATCTTTTAGCTAAATAAACTAGCTTAAATATCTAAAATAACAATATTATTATTTTTTTAAATTCTTAATTATAGTTGACGCGAATCTAGAGTTTTATTTTTTTTCTATTTTTTTTCGTATCTTAAATATCGCAAATGTTATCTTAAGTATATTGCGAATCTTTGCACTTTATTTCTTAGCTAAATAAATTAGCGATATCTAGAATAATAATAATATTATTTTTTTAAATTTTTAATTATAGTTGACGTAAATCTAGAATTTTCTTTCGAATTTAAAAGATTTTTTGATAAAATTTTTAGCAAACTAATCTAAACACTTGTATTTATAACAAAAAAATTTTCGTATTTTTTATTTTGTTGATCTTTCTACGATGCGACTTGCTTACGTTATATACTATATTGCTTTATTAATTTTTTTAACAAACAATAACATTTAATTTTAAATATAAGAATTATTAAGTTTGAAGAAGTGCGTTCGTCGTATTTACTTAAAACATTTAAAAAAAGAAGACAACTTAAATCGAACAAAAAAACAATAATATAAAATAATTGTTTACAATATCGTTGCGAAAACGAAAAAAAAATTAATTTTGTAAATTAAAACTTAAATTTGCGCAATTTGCAAAATATTAACAATTTGAATCTTAATATATTATTAAATTCTTTCGAACAATTAAATTATAACTTAATTAAAATAATAATTTGTTGTTAAGATCTTATTAATTGAGCGTTGTAACGTAACTTTTGTTTAGATTGAAAAAAGTGCGATTTTATATATAAATACAAAGATAAAAACAATTGTTTAAGCGATTTCGTAATAAAATTACGCGAATCTTTAACAACGTTTTGATTTATTTATAATTCGAAACATATATGCACATTTTATCTAAATTAACGCTTTTGCATTGTTAATATTTGCAATTTGTTCAACAACGTTTTTATTAATTTTGTATATTCTATATTGTTGTTTTATCGAATTTTAATAAATTTTATTATAATATTTAAATATTGAAAAACAAAGAAGATATTGTGTTTTTAGTTTTTATTTTTTATTTATCTCTTTATTTAATCGAATACGTTATTGAAGTCTATATACTTATAAAAGCACTAGTTGTTACAAGAAATTCTTGACAACAATATTGAGAAAAAGAATTTATATAAATATTTGTCTTTTTAATATTTAAAAATCGTACGTTTTTTGCGATTACATAGAAAATTACTTTAATTACGAAATTAAAAATATCTTGTTTAAGTATATTGTTAATTTCTAAGATTTCTTACGTACGTTTAGCAATACTTGCGACAAAGATGTTTTAAATTAAATTAATATTATATCGATAGCATCAAATATAGTTTATAATTAATAGAAACGATAAATAATATAATTATTTTATCTTAGCTAGAAAAAACTTAGTTAAAAATTTATATTATTTTTTGTTGTTATTAATTTTAAGTTTATTTAAACAATAGTTTAATATAAAAGAGAATTGTGCATTATAATCGCTTAAAGCAAATCTATTATTTGTAAACAAAACAACAAAAGTTTTGAATTGCTTTTTGTGTATATTTAATCTTTTTTATTATTTTTAAACGTTGCTTTCTTAAAGAATACAAAATTGCAATTGTTATACATTTAATTAACATTTAATTCTTTAATTTAATTTTGCGTAAAAATATTTATTGTTTGTTCGTTATTAAAATTTTCGATTTTCGCAAATTGAAATTTACTTTAAATATAAACAAATACGTTATTATTGTTGTTTTTATTACTTTTGTTATTTTTGTTATCTTAATTATTATTGTCGCGAAATTCTAAAATAGAATTTGAACTACTTAAATATCGAAGATACGCTAAGAGTTAAAACGAGAAAAGACAAACAATTAATTAGTTGTTATTAATAAATTTAATAAATAAAACTTTAATTAAATTATCTTAATAAAAAACGCAAAATTCGTTAAATTATTTTACTTAAAAATTGATTTTATCTTTTTTGTTATTTTTGTTGTCTTTATTATTGTTGTTATTGTATTTTAAGATAAAACTTGAGTTGCTTAAATATCAAAAATATATTAAAAAATAAAACAAAAAAAGACGAACAACTAGCTAGTTGTTATTAACAAACTTAATAAATAAAATTTTAATTAAATTATTTTAATAAGAGACATAGAATTTTTTTAATAATCTCTTTTAAAATTTGTTTCTTTTGTTGTTGCTTAATAAATTTAATTGTACGCAAAAACAAATTTTTTTATCAATTTTTTTATTTTATTTAATAAATATGTAAAATTTTTTAGATTTGTTCGAAAATACAATCTCGTATACTAAAGATTTAGAGTCGCTCACTTTAATAAAGCGACGTTATTAAAATATTATTTTGTATTTTTTTTATACTATATTTATAAACTCTATTTTATTAAGAGCATTATTGTCGCTTTCTAAGTATATTTGTAGCGTTCTTACTTTAATAAAACGATATATTAGAAATTACATATTATTATTTTTCTAAATTATAACAATTAACTCTATTTTATTACGACGCAAGAAGAATTTTACGTTATTACTTTTTTAAATTTTAATTATCAATTTTATCTTATTACGAACGTTGTAATTGTTGTTGAAGATTACGTATTATTTGTTTTTAACATTTATAAATTATTTTTTAGCGATTTTTATATTAATAAATCTCGAATTATAGTTAATCAATTATTACAAAACTTATTTATTAAGTTTCATTTTATTGTTTTTAGACAATTCGCAATTTTGACTTAGCGACGCAATTTAACAAGAGTTATAATAGAAGAGACGTTATATAAATAGATAAACAATCGCATTATATATAATAAATACTTAATAGTTGCGAATTAAGATATTAATAACGTTTCTTAAATACAATATATAACAATATTGCTTTGTGTATTTTAGACTCTTGCATTAATATGTCTTTGAACAACAATAACAAAGCAATATAAATTATAATAACGCTAATTTTAATAAAGTATATAATTGCTTGTGTTTGTGTAAAATAATTTAGTCTCTTAGATTTTACAATAATTTAATACGACGTTCTTAATTAATAGCTTAATTATTTAGTATAAGTTAAAAGCATATAAAAATATAACTTTATATTAATATATGCGTACTACATTGAACTTGTATAGAAATTATTGTTTATTTATATTTATTAATTATAGAACGCAATAAATATATACTATTGTTATTATAATTAAGACGAAGCAAGTTAAGATCAAGTCTTTGTGTATTGCACGAATAAAAAAATGTAACTAAAGTTTTTTATTAACTATTAGTTTTACTTCGCATTAATACTATTTTTGTTATATTTTTTTTATAGATATCTTGCTCTAATGCAAATTTAGTAGAAAGTATTAATACTTAAAGTTTTTTACAATAATAGATAAAAACAACTTCGTTTACTTTTTTGCGCGATATTGTTCGTTATAAACAATCTTCACTAAATAAATTAAATCTAAATTTATTAAATTAATATAAAATTTCTTGATATTTCTCTTTAATAGTTTGACGTTCTTTTTGATTATTTTTGTTATTGTTGTTATTTTGGCAATCTATATGTTACTTGAATTTATACTATTTTTTTGAACCAACTTGCAAATAATTTTAGTTTAATAAAATTAAAATTGTTCGAAATATAATTTGTTTAAAGTGTAAATATTTGAAAAAAAAATAAGTTTTCGTAAAGATCTAACAATATAATTAATATTAATTTCGATTTCGAAATAAAACAAACAAAATCTATAGATAGAAGCGATTTAACTTAGTAGAAAAAATAGTTTACGACATAACGTATACAATTTCGCACAATTGAATAACGAAGAACAATACAATATATTTAGAAACAAACAAAACGTTATCGTTATTGCAATTAATATTAGTATATTGTTCGAAAAGGATAATACATTTGCTAAGTTTATTATTTATAAGTTATTATTGTTAAGATCTAAACTACTTATTTGTTTTAAAAAGTTATTATTGTTAAGATTTAGATTACTTAGTTGTTTTAAAAGTTGATTAAATTATTTAGAAATTATATTAGTGTTAGTTATTGTTGCAATATGCGAATTCTAGTTAATCTTTAAGATATGCAAAATACTAATTATTATATTGTTAATAGTAATTCGCAAACAATAATTTTTTAAATAAGAAAATATAGTAAGAGAAGAGATAAAAAATTATTAAAAGATAAATACTAATAGTTTAAGTTTATTTGTTTAATATTCTTATTAATTTTTACATAATAAATAAGACAATAATTTTATTATTTATTACAAAATGTCTTGCATAAATCTCTTTATTTGTTCGAATATACAATTGTTAAAACGCATAATATTGTGTTGTTTATAATATATTATTATTAAGAAACTAATTTTATATAATTTTAGAACATTAAGAAAGTCAATTAAAGAAAACGTTAAACACATATTGTAAATTTATAAAATATATAATTATGTTAATTGTTAATTTTAAGATAACAAAGTTAGATTGCGCAATTATTTTTGTTTCGCAAATAGAATCTACAACGAAGTTTAGATTAGCAATTAACTTAAAAAATATAACGCGACATCTAATAAAAAACTTTGTAAAAACTTTTTTAATATCGCGTAGTTTTAAAGTCTATTTACTATTATTTACGAAGTTACTATATTAATTATATTCGAATTGTTTGAACTATAAAATATATTAATTTAAAGTTTTGAAACTATTGACAAAGAAATTAAAATAATGAAAACATAAATAACAAGTTAGTGTAAAAAAAAATATTTATTGATTATAAAAGTTAAATATAGAAATCAATTAAAACTTTAAATCTTTTAAATCTTTTTATAATTTTCTATTATTTATTATTAAATTATATTAAGAGCTAGACACTTAAAGCAATTAAATAGAAAACTTATATTTTGCGAATCTCGCAAAGAAGAAGATTTGTTAACAAAATTGTCAAAATTCGTATTTAGATATGTTAGAGACTTCGAATTGTTGCACGAAGAATAAATATAACTTTAAATAAAATATAGAAAGTCGACGAAAAAGAGAGAAAAAATGTAGAAAGATATTGTAAAGAAGAAAATTTAATATTGCGATATTAAATATTTAAATTTGACAAAATTGTTAACTTTAGAAGAGATCGAAAATTTATTGCTAGAAAATCGAAAAAGAATTATTATTACGCGAGAAAAATTATTGAAAGAGCGTAGAAAATTGTTGAGAAAATAAGAAAAACTATTAAAAAAACGAAAAAAATTAACGAGTTTTAAGAGTTAGTTTTTCGAGATTTTTATCGCTAAATTTGAAAAAATTAAATAAAGATATTAAAATTAACGTTTGCGACGAATTTTGCATTAATAAAATGCTAGTTCGTAAAAAAGTCTATATAACGAATTAAAAATATTAAGACGTTAAATTAGAACGTTCGTCAACGTTAGATTTGCGACAATTATAAGATTGACGCGTAGATATACTAGTTATAGCAAAAAATCGATTAATAAGAGACGCAAAAGTAAAAAATTTGTTTAAATTTATAAGCTTGTTAGACGTTCGCGCATAATCAAAGACGTCGAAATTAAAAATACTAAAGTGCGAAACTAACAATAAAATAATTTTTGATTGTTAACTAGCATATCGTTCGAAGTAGTTATTAATTTCAAAAATTATCGTTTTATTGTTTTCGAAAATTAGAAATATACTTTTTAATATATTTGATATACGATTGCGCGATAATTGAATTGTTTTGTTGCAAATTTAAATATTTTATCTTTATAATTAATTTTAATTTGTTATTATTATATTTGACGTTTACAAACAACAATCTAGTAGTGTCTCGTCAATATACGTAACATAAGAAATCTTTTGTGCGATTAAAAATCGTTGATTGACGCGAATTAACAAAAATAAATAACAAAAAGAATAGACTAACGCAACAATTATTTTTTGATAAAAATAAATAATATCGTTTAGATTGCAATCGAAAGTCTTTATAATTAAATTGTTGTCTAAAATAATAACAAAGCAAAAATAAATTATTAATCGATTGAGCTTTAATGTTTAAATGTCGTTATACGAGATAAAAATCTTTTAAAATATAATATTTTTTACATTGCGTATTATTGAACTTTAATATAGATTATTACAATTGTACTTTTACTAAATAAGTTAAATGCAAGTAAGAAGTTTTAAATTAAAAGTAAACTCGTTAATATTGTTTGCCCATTTGTCGAAAAATTGATAAAAATTTATCAAAAATTTTTCGCAACATTTGTCGATCTTAATATTTAAATAAATAAAACATTTTATTTGCTTAACATTGACGTAATTCTTAAACGCATTAATACTATAATTAAAATAACAAAATATTGAATTAATTATAGCGTCTTATCGCAAAAACATCAATATTAATAAAAAAGAAATGTGTAAGTTGTTGCGCAATAAAATATAAAACAAATATAGTTTCAAATTAATTTTAATTATATGTTGTAAAATAAAGTGTAAGTTAATACAAAGTTAATTTTCTTTGTTATTAGTTTAATTGTAATAATAATTATATATACGTAATTTAAACTTAAGACTTGATTAAATCTTAAAGTTGTATAACTAGTTAAAAATTGTATTAATTGTAATAATTTTATTCTTTGCTTAAAGCAATAACGCTTTAAATACAAGAAATTAATTTTTAAGCTTCTTTAAATTAGAAAGCGTAACTTGTTCTTAATTAGTTTTTAAGAATTTGTAATATTTAAGATTTTTCTTGAAATTAGAAGAGCAACAATTAGCGCAAAAAATATAAGTTTTAATCTTAAACTTGTTGTTTAAGAATTCAATAAATTTAAAAAACGCATTTTGAAGCGTTTTGTTAACAATTAAAGAGTTGTTTATTTTAATGTTTAACAAATTTGCAAGTCTATTTTAATAAAAACAATAAAAACAATTTTTGTTTTTGTTTTAATTTAAGACTTCGAAAACTCTATTAAGTATTTTTAGAAAACTTAAAACGTAAACAATTGTCGTATTAATTTTATAACAAATCGTTGTATTAATATTTACGTATATATAATAATTTGCAACGAAGACAATGTTAATTAAAATATGTTTTGTAGCGACTTTAAAAAGCTTGTTATTTGCGTTTGTATTAAATAGACTTGTATCTTTATTAAATAAACTTAACTTATTAACTTATATAAATTTAGTTTAACTATAATTAGAATCTTAATTTATTAAAGTTTTTTTCAAAAATGCACAATAAATATTGTCGCGTTTTAAGAACGATTTTGAAAACTTCGATTTAAAAGTTTGCAAAAATTTTGATTTAAAGATTTGCGAACGTTTTGATTTTAAAAAAGAATATAATATACTACAAATTAAACGTTTAAATAATAATAAAATACTATTTAAAATATAGTTATTAGTTGATTGACGTTGTAACGCAAAGAAAAGATTGTAAAAATCTTTAATATAAGAATTTCGTAAAAATTTTCTAATTAAGAAAGAAATTATTAGAAATTACTTTATTAATAATTGAACAATTGCATTATTTTTTAATATAATTAAGTTTAGCTTTGTATTTGACGAAAACAACTTAATAATTTAAAAGCAATTATAACTAGAACAAGAAATAACAAATTAAATAAATAAATTGTTAAAAATGCGCAATACAAAAAAGATGTTAATATAATTTTGTCGCAAATTAATATTAACTAATTCTTGATTAATTAGTATCGATTAATTAAGTTAGTCTTAATTAAATATAGCTTAAAAGTCGAATCTTAAAAAGCTAGAAAACGTATTAATTTCTTAATCATCAATAGTATAATTAGAATAACAATTATATATTATTATTTTAAGACGTTTAATTATTTTATTAATGTTGTTTATTTTTTGAGCTAGTTTTAGAATTTCGATTATTGTAAAGTACGCATTGTTAATACGTTTAAAAAGAATATTAACAAAGTTGTGCAATTAACGCTTTTTAATTCTAAGAATAATTTTAGTAGCTTAATTATTCTTTTTTGTTTTTTGTTGCGCAATATTAGTTGCTTAGATGCGAAAGATTTTTCAATTAAAGTCTTAATTAATATTTGCTCTAAAATTAATGTTTTAATTAATTTATACATCTAGTTAATTATTAAATTTTACTAAAATATTCTTTACAATAAAAATAATACTAAGAAGATAGTTTCGAATTGTTAGAATTCGATTTATAATTTACAAGAAATTTGCATTATTTTAACATTATTTAATCAAATTTTTTGCGAAATTAATAAATATACTTTTGATATAAAGTTTGTTGCTAATTATTAAGAGAGTTGTAATATCAATTACGTTGCTAAAAGATATAAAAAGAGTATATTTAATATTTAAGTAAAAGAACTTAATAAAATGTTAAAGAAATTTAATAAAAAAGTAAAAAAGCTTTGTAAAATGTAAAAGAGATTTAATCAAAATTAAAAAAAAAAAAAATTATAATTTGATTAAAAATTTATTCGAATTTTGAAAAATATAAAATAAATTGTTTTTAAAAAGAACTTAAAAGTATTTGTAAACTTTTGTAAAAATTATATTAATATTTATTTAAAGAGTTTCGAGACTTTCTTATAGCAAAATAACGTTTTTTTAAGAATAAACAATAACAATATTAAGTAATTTCGAAACTTTAATGCTTTAAATTGTTATTAATTTACGTTTAAACAACAATAAAGTTTGTACAATTAAGAAGAAACAATTTGCAAAATAAAATTTAATATAAGAAATTATTTTTGAATAAAATACATTAGTTAAAATTGATAACATTATATATATATTTATTAAATAGTTTTAATTAATTTTAGTAGTAACAAACTTATATTGTCTTAATTTCTATAGTTGTATTGCTTACAATAAAATTGATGTTTTTTGCAAAAATATATAATTGAATTTTAAAACTTTAAAAGCGCATTAATAGATAAAATGTAATTGCGTCTACGTAATAATAAGTTCTAATAAATATATTAAATAATAATTTAAATATTTATTTATTTGCATGCAATTAAAAGATAATTAGTTAATACAAAGTAAGTAAAAATATAAATACAATTTTGTGCGATATAGTTATATTTATTTGTAAAGACATATATTTCAACATTATAATTTTATAAATATTAATTGTTATATAATAGAAATTTCGATTAATTTAATTGCAAGTTAATTAAGTATATCTAATATTTATAGTTGTCTAAGTGCGAAGAAACAAAGTTAAACAAACAATTGTCGATTTTTATAACAAAGACAATTTGAGAAGCGACAAGATAATAATAGCAAAAAAAAAAATTCAATTAATAAAGCAACTAAATATAGAAATCAAAAGATTAAAAAGCTTGCTAATAGTATTAAAGATCGTAAGTAAATACATCTACTTTTTTGTACATTAATAGCGTTTTGTTGCGTACAATAGTTTATTAAAAACAAAGTCTCTTTATTTTGTTTCTTTATTTATATCGTATTTTTAAAATAACGAAGTAACGTTTGCACTTATTAAACGTTGCAAATCCTATTAGTTTTGCTATAAAACTTAGTAAGAACAATAATGTATAGATTTTTTTTCAAAATAAAATTATATAAAATTGATCGTAATTAAAGCAATTGCAAATCTAGATATTTATATTTATATAATAAAGAAATTGACTCTAGAACTAGTTAATAATTATAACAAAAACAATATAAATAAAAAATTAACGCTTAATAATTGAGCAAAATATATATAATTGACAACTTTAAGAGATCTTATCGTTTTTAAAATATAGCGAGAATCAAAATATAAAAAATTTTGTGTTATAACACTTGCTTTTGATAATTTTTGCTTAAAAATTATAATAAATTAATTAAACGCAAATACAATTATAATTAAAAAGAGACTTAAGATTTCGCAAAATTATATATATGTAAACTTGTACTTTTTAAACACATAACGCATAATTAGATTACGCAACAAAGTTAAGAAAGTTTTGTTTTTTCGCTCTTATATATTATGTGCTTTTGATAAAATTAAAAGACAAAATAGTAATTTTGTTGTTAATTCTGTTAAGTTCGTATCTTTGTTATATAGAATTTTTTATTTTAGCGTAATAATTAACGCAAAGCATTTGCGAATTTTTTTAAATTTAATTTGAAATGTTAAGATCGCAATAGTTAAAAATATTAACAAAAACATAATTAAAAAGACGATCGTAATATAGCAAACAATTAAATTTATAAATTTTAATTTGTTCTTTTAATTTTAAAGAGAAAAAATTATTTTTTAAACAAGTTAATCAAGATTTTATAAATATATTTTAACGTATTTTTACGAAATTAGTACGTGATTATTTACAATTAAATATTTTGTTCGCATTTATATTTGATAAAAGATTAGAAACAAAGTTATAATTGAAACTTAATTTGTTACTAGAACTAATTGTATTATTACGTCTTTCGCAATTTATATCAATTGCGCTTCTAAAATTAAAAAAAAAATAAAAACAATATTAAAAGAATTCTATACAATAGTAATTTAAAGAATTAAATAGTAGTTTACAATAATTAGACACTTTTGTAAAATATATTTTTTACACAAATTAATAACGTTTGTCTTAAGATAAAATAGATAATTTTGAAAATTAAAAATCTTTGTTAAGTAGTAATTGCTAGAATATGTTGTTAAGCGATTAGATTAAAATAAGATTCTTAACTTAATACGCAAAAAAAATACGCTAAAAGAATTGTTATAATTTGTATAAACAATTTTAATTTTTTAGATTTCTTTTATTTTTTTTTACATTAATTTATTTGCTTAGATTAACACTCTTTTTCGCATATTAGTAAGAAACTTATTTGCAAATCTTCTTTTAAAATATAAAAATCTTATATAGTATATATTTATTATAAGCAACAATGTTAGTAAAAAAAGAAAAAGAATTATATTGACGTCTTTGTTCAATAATTTAATAAATTTTGCTACAAATTTAATTGAAAACGATACTAACGCATATATAATAACGATACAAGAAAATCGTAATACTTGTTAATGTGTTCAACAACAAACTAGACGAATTCGCAATCAATAATAACGATAAAAAAGACAAAGATATTAATATCAAATTTAAAAAACGCGTTCGACATAAAAATTTTATTGTAAATAAGAAAAACAATATATATTTATATTATAAAGACAAGTCGTCTCGCATTATATTAATAATAAATAATACAAATTATACGAATTAATATGTAATTGATAGCGTTATTATAGTCTAAAAAATTTGTCTTTAGCTTTGCAAGCTTATTGACTTCACGAAATACTAATAGATTTGCGTCGATTTTAAAATTTTCGCAATGAACTCGATTCTTTAGAAGCTTGTTTTTTCAAAAATTCGATAATGCTTAACGCGAAAATTTAATGAAAATCTATTTATAAAAGAGTTTGTTGCAATAAATAATGTTTTCGAAGTTTAATTATAAGAAGATCTTGATAAATATTGAACGATTTTTGATCGTTTTAATTATTAAGAATTATATTATTAAATTCGTAATCTCGTGATCAAAAAGCATTAAAAACTTCTTTTTGGAACTAATAAATTATGTTTAAACAACATATTGTAATTTTTTTGATTTGCGAAACAAAAATAAAATTGATTCGTTTTTAACGAATTATAAATACAAATAAGTATCTATATTTAAGTATTAAGATTGGCGAACAAGCGATAACATAATTGCAATTGTACAATCATATAAACGAATTTCGTTATACAATAATAAAAAGAATTCGACATTAGATTGCGAATAAATATAATTTTTATCACAAAAATAATTTAAACAAAACAAAGAAATTATTGTTAAAAAATTGATTCGCAAACTTATTACATTACTTGATATATATTTTTACAATTATATAGATTAAGATTAATATTATATAGAAACTTAAAGAAATAAACAATAGTAATCGATTTTTAAATAATATTTTTAGCAAAATAATTTACGATTGCTTTTTTAAAAAGAAAAGCAACAAATAATTCTACGATTGTTAAAAGAATACGAAAGTCTTTTTCGACTTAATTAATTTAGAATTAATTTGATTTATATTTAGCGCAATTTACTACTATTTAATAAAGTAAACGTTTGATTTTTTTATAAAGACTTGCAAGTTTACGTCGAACAAAAATAATATATTTAGATTATTAATTTTAGTAGACTAACATTAATATATAGTAGAGATTATCAAGTACGCGAAGAAAATGTAAAATAAATTGCTTGTTATAAAGCAATAGTTTATAGAGTATTTGCTTCGAGAGCAAGTTAACAAGTTTGCAACTAAATTTTATAAGCAACTTAATTATAAATATATATCGTTAGACGTTATAACGAATAGCTTCGATAATATTTTTATTTATTTAGACTTTAATATTGAAAAATAACGCGTTAAAACTAGCGTTAATCTAAATATTTTAAACGATTTTTTTAATTTATTAGATAGCGATCGAAAAACGATAATGCGACTATTTATATACAAAGAGTTTGACGTAAACTAATTATAGACTAAAATAAAAACAACTACAATAACAATATTATATTGAGCGACGATTTTTATAAGAATGCGATAATTTCGTCTTTCGTAAAAGATTGTTTGAAATAGCAATAATATTGATTGTAATTAATTATAAAACAAAGCGAAAAATACGACAATTATAAGAGCGATAACAATAAAAAGAATAACAATAATAAGATAAACATACTTATTTATACAACTATTGTGCGAAAATTAATCAAAAATATATAGAGACGTAAAGTTAACACTAATGTAAATAAACGTAGTACAAACAATTAAGTTAAACTTTGAATTAACACTCTAATATATTTAGATCAACAATTATATCAATAACAACAATAATTTCGAATTTAATTATAAAAACAATAAAGACTCGCAATATTTAAATAGAATAGAAATTTAAGATAATATTTAACTACAAACAACTAACAAAAGATTAATTGCAAATCGAATTGTTAATATATATAAAAAAATTAATAAATCTTTATTTCTTTTAAGACGCTATTAGAAATATATTAACACTTTAAAGACTCTTGATTAAAGTAGCTAAACAAAAGTAGATAAAAATAATAATGTCGAAAATTATCTTAACGTCGAAGAAGACGCAATTTTAGACGTAAATTTATCGATCAAGTTTAAACTAATTATTGTTTGTAATATTAGAAGAATTGTTTCGAAGATAAACAACTCTCTAAATATAAGAAGTAAATAACTTGATATATTAAACAAGATAACAAATCAATTAAGATCGTAATATTAAAAAGAGAAAATTAAATTAAGTTTTGACACAAATTGTCTATTAAGAGAAAGCAAGACTTAATATGTTATATTGACGAACAATATAACAAAAACAATATAAATATTAGTACAACTTTTAAGATTGTATACAACGCAAGTAGTTATGCTAAATTGATGCAACGATTAAATCGCTACATTTTACAAACAAAAATTAAAATTAACAATCGAGTTATTATTGTTATAATAATGCACAAAAATAATCGCAAAGAAGCGATAAAATTTAATTAATTAATTAATTAAATTTAGATTGTAATTTTTTGTCGTATTGTAGACTATTAATATATCTACAATATTAGCAAAGTTAATAACGTTAAACTACAAATATTTTTTTAACGTTTGTATTTTAAATTTGTTTTAATAGTGTTACGCAATTTACGACGTCTTAGAGCTCTTTTAATATATAGCTCGTTTTTGACGTTTGAAGTTGTAGAATAACAAATAGACAAACAACGTTTACATAAGTTGTAAAATCAATATAAACGAAAAGTTTATTTTAACAAGCAAATATTGCAATCGCAATCGATATTAGTAGAAGCGATAAATCGATTATAAAATTCGACGCGACATATACATTTTGTACACGACAAACTTGTAGAGTTAACAATACTTTTTAATATACGACGAATGCAAGATTAAGTTTTTCTATAAAAATACGAATTTGTTAATTAAGCAAGATCTTTCGCAAAGCGTCTAAAGAATGTTACTTTGAAGTTTTGAGCGTTCGAATAATCGCGAGCGTCGAATTTAGGGCACAATGGCTCTTAAGTGCTTAGTCTTGCTAGTCTGTTTAGAGTAGCTTAGAGCTCTAGAAAAAATCGTCGATGTTTATCTTCTAAGTTGGGGGTGCAAAAAAGAAGTGAAATAGAAGCTTTGCAAACTCGTGCATCTTATTAAGAGTATAAGCTTCTTAGATTTTTTACGATTTAAGAGGCAAAGCTATCTATTTGTCTAGCAATTATGATTTCTACAAGCACTTCTACTCGTTCTAGTAGACTAACATTTTCTTGACTTTCTTCAAAAGTTAAATATAAGCTTCTTCTAGCACGTCTCAATGTCGTGTAAGTAGTTAATAACAAATACGTTCGAGTCTTCTAAAAGCTTTAATCTTGTTCAAGCTTCTTTCGATGTACGTCACATTCTTATAGAATCACTAAAAAATTTGCAAGTAGTGTGTCGTGACATCTCTATAGATCTAAATGATGTTGCGATGATTTAGAAATATTGAGGCGTATGTTAGATTGCTTAGTTGCTTTAGTTGATTCTTAAGAGTGTTGCATTATCGTTTTACTTCAATAAGTTGTTGTCGATCTTCGATCGATTTCTTAATCGTCGTTTGAATTAAGAACAACGAACTATAATTTAGTTTGTCTAGTTGCTTAACTTGACACTCATGAGTGTTGCAATGTTGTTGCATATTAGTAGACTTTTAATTTTGATTTTCGATCGAACGTTTAATTGTCGCCTAAACAAGAATTTGAGTCAACTTAATTAATTGAGCGAGCGACCAAAGTTTTAAAACTTTATGACTAGGCGCATCTTGATTAACGATCTCATCAAAGATTATCACGATCTTAAATAATTCTTTGATAGTTTGTTTGACGTTCGAAGAAAGCGTTTTAAACGTTAGGATTCATGATTTCATAATAATAGATGGCGAAGTCCCTTTAAGATCTTGGTTGTTGTGTGATTGCTATGTCGTAAAATCAAGCATTAAAGATACTAGATTTGTTGTATGCGACACTAGTGTGCGTTGATTAGATACGACTTCGATGCCATAATCGACGCAATCGTTGAGTGGGACCTCGAAGTGACAAAGATAGAGATCGAGTAAGTCATAAGAGATACGTGTATAACTTAGAGGATTGTGTGCTTGATTTAATGCTTTGTTTTCTAATTTTGAATCGCGTGGCTCGTTCACATAATAGATTTCTAAAATAATAATTAATAAAGCGAAATTAGTAAATGGATTCTTAAAAAAGGCTTTTATATTTTTTGTTGTTATAAGATTTCAAGTTCTAAGAAGCGAAGATACGTTTATTTGTTCCCAATTGAAACTTAAGCTTCTTGATCGCTTACTAAGCGTAGTTGTGTGAACGAGATTGACGACTAGCGACAATGATTTTGGCGAAACGTTGGAATAGTCGTCTAATAGAATATTCGACGCGTCTTCGTTTCTCGAAACAAAAATCTCTTCTTGCTTAAAACTCATAGGCCTTGAGTCACAATTAGGAATCGTATAATTTGCTATTGTTTGTTAGAATTCTTGGCGAGCTTTGCGAAAATAATAGATGTGTTGCACTTAATTGTTAGCGTTGTTATTTAACTCATTATAATAATTGCATAGATTTAGAGATGCTCAATCTAATGTGAAATCATTTGGCGACAATGGTCGAAAGTAGGAAGCATATCGCTCACGTAATGCTAAAGTTAGGAATTTCTTGCAATCGTAACAATTGTAATTGTCGTCGTCGCCATTGATGCCATCTCTATCTTAGCTAGAGTAGTTATCTTTATTATAGGCGACGACGTTGTGAAAGCTTTTACGAATCGATAATTTATAATTATTCTTAACTAGTTGACGCGACATCGTTCGTAATTAATCGCAAGAAGTCAATCTATTAATCTTTCTTGTTGATCTTATATTACTTTGATCAATGAGATTCCTTTGCATAGCTTAGAGGGATGAGAAACAATAATAGAGAAATAATAACAAAGTTGTAACAATGCAAGTCCCAATTTGAAGTAGAGAGCAAGTTGCTTCTTTGTTAACATAAACGACATAAACATCTTGTTTATATTAAAGAGTAAAGAGAATTAAACTTAGTTTTAGACAAAGATAACTCTTAACTAAATAGCTTATGCTACTAGGCGTGCATGTCTTGAATTAGTTGATTTAAAATTCGTTTATGTCTTTTCGTTACGATTAACATTCGACGAAGCTAGCACTATTAATATTTTATTCGTATACGTTCGACGAAAACTTTGTGATATTAGGCGACGAACTTACATTTAATTTAGGGTTGTTTATTTCGAAGTCTTTATTAACGAACAACAAATAAGAGCGACAAGGAAGAGACTCTTTACTATATCGATAAAAGGTCTCTATTTCAATGTATAGAACGATCTTGCTCTAGACTAGAGATGTTAAAGACTATAATTTGTACATTCGAAGCAAACGACACAAGGGTGTGACATCGAACAAGAATGATCGCAAGTATTCGTATTCGCCATGATCAAAAAGAAAGATATTAGGAAGTGAAATTGATTTCACTCTTGGGAGCTAATCGAGCCAAATATATCACGTGACGTACAAAGAATTAGTTTTGCTCGAAGAAGCTTAGTTGAGAGCAAAATTGACGTGAGTTAATAAAGTGTTCTATCGATTATCAAAGTCTAGATTTCGTTTAAGTGAAAAATCTCATCTTATCTCTTTTTTGTCATCGATAAAAGAAAAATGTCTTTAGATATTAAGTATGTAAGATTTTGATCGATCTTGCAAGCCAAGTATGTATAGCGAATTTGTTGTTAAGATGTCAAATTCTTAAAATTTAGACTAAGCTCGTAGATCGATTTGAGATAACAATATTTTTCTCAAAGCGCAACATCTCTTAAGTTTAGATCAAGATATACGATTGCTTTGAATGCGAGATTAAAAGATATAAACGCTAGAGAGCTTTCATTGACGTTAGCATACTTGATAAGATTGAAGTAAAATACTAATAATTAATGTTTCTAGCTATACATCGAGTTGTCTAAAATACCTAGTAGAATTTAATAAGACTAAAATAGTAACAATAGCGATCGACCATTTCGCCAAAGAGTCGTTATTATATTATCTCGAATATGGGACGTAAATAAGAAAAATGACAAAGCAACTATATAAGCGTAAGATATTTGCATGTGAGATAAGATACTTTATTGCAATAAAGTTGAATAAAATAATTACGTATATTTAAGTCTAGCGACAATTAAGAGTCAATCGCTTATATTCGTGTAACTTTAACTCTAAAATCTTGTTCGTCATTTATTATTATCTCTTTTGGGCACAATAGCTTTGAAGAATTTTTGATTTGTAATAATGTGTAACGCTTGTGTTCGAAAGAGATCTTTTAACATCTAATTTGATCTTAAGAATTCTATAGCAATCTTAAATCTAAACTCTAGTCTTAATTCTTTTTCTTTTCTTGTTTGGCGCAACGTTTGTTGCTAACTTATATAAAGACATTAAAAACGATTTTGTAGATTTGACGTATTAATTTAATGTTGCTTCATATACGATTGCTCTAATATAGTTAGAATTACGTATTTTCTTTAATGTCTCTCGTGAACGAAATGTGAAGATTTAAGATTTTGATGTCTCTTAGTCTTAAATCTTTAGAAGTTGATGTTCAAGATAACGAGATAAGAAGTTTCGCTACTCTTTGTCACCTAATCTATACATAGCGAGAGCGAATTTCAAATAGATTTAATTCTTAAGTCGCTTCTATTCTATTTAACGCATTGCTAACGACAAAGTTTTCTAGCTTCATATTTGTTACGATCATCGTACTTTCCTCCTAGATAAAGTATTTCTTCCTTGCTTGGCAAGGTATTCCTTAGCATAGTAGTATTTAGAATTGAAGAACTTTCCTCTTTCTAGCTAGCAATACAATTATGATTTCCATCACTAGTATCCTTTGCTTAGTGCGTTTTCGCATCATTTAATAGCTTCAAAACTAGATATTTCCTTACTTATAAAGAGATTTGTCACTAGAGAGAATTATCTTATTATTATTTTTGCTTCTTAGAAGTTTGTTTTATTATCTCGTGAAATTTGCTTTTTCATTGCAAGAATTGTCTACTAAAAAGAGAATATCTTATTAATATTTCGTATTTTTCTCTTGTTAACAATCTTGACGTCTTCGCCAAAATTGCTCAAGAAAATCATAGAACTTGTTTGAAAACTTAACAATTTCTTAATCAAAATTAACAAATTTTTGTCAAAACAACTCAAAAAATTCTTGTCTATTTTGTAGAATATATTAAACAACACTTTTAAGCTAGTAACTTTCTATATAGCGATTAGAACTAGTAAGTGTTTAAAGTCTATTAAGTCGTTTTATTATTTATTAGATTAAGTTGTAAATCGATCGACTTTTATAAAAGCAATAAAGACTTTTGTAATAGATACAAAAGTCTATTAACAAATCTTGATTTACTTTAGTTTCTTTTCTTCTTTATAAACAAAAAAGCTAGAAAATTTATTTAAAAAAGAAAATATTTTGTAGAGCTTAAAATCTTTAGTTTTACGCATCGTTACACAATTTTAAGAAGTCGACAATACTTTTATATTAAAAAGAAATCGACGTTTGTTCGATTTTCTTGTATCTACTTTATTAATTTTTCTTATTTTATTTATACAAGAGACTTTTTTTAACTTTTAAAACAAATTTATATTTTTTTTTACGCAAACGTCTTTTAAATTAAGTTTTTTCGAAGCTCGCATCATTGACGCTTTAAAGAAAAAAAGACGAAAAACGAACAAAACGTTCAAAAACGATCAAAGAAAAAATATTTCGCTTATTTGAGTAAACATATTACAAACAATAATGTTAATTATAGCAAAAAACAAAGATCTATTAAACAATTTCGTCGTATAAGAGCTTATTAGTTAGGCGATAATTAAAATATTAGCAAACTACAATATTTAGTTAAGCAAATTGTTTTCGTTTGTTAATCTTTTAAGTTCAATCGATTTTGTTAATTAGCAAGATTTTTTAAAATAACAAGATTCTTCAAAATTATTCGAATTAATAGATAATAATATTTTAGAAGATAACGTTATATTTCAAGTCTTTAATTTAAACTATTTTTATTTAGATTTTAAAAAATTCTATAACAAAAGCAACATTGTTACTATTGAAAAGAAAATTATTTATCAAGAGATATATATTTTTTGTCGTAGAATAGACAACTATGTTACTATCGTTAAGAAAGAGAAAATTAAAAATTATATATTTATATGCTTTCGAAATAACGTATTGTATTAATAATTAAATAATTTTACTTAAAATAAAAAAGATGCAATAACAATTTTGTTTAATAAATTGAAACATATTCTTCATCGTCTAAAGAAGCGATTTAAAATTTTTATATTAATAACTCAAAATAAACTAAATCGAGAAATTTTTTTCGTAAAAAATTTGTAGAACAAAAAAGAGTTGTACGTGTATATGCAAAATATAAAGTTGTATGCTATATAAATAAATTTAAATAAAAATCTAATTAAGACAACTTAAGTTTAAAATTACTTATTGTTAAAGTTTTAAATAATTATATTGTCGTCAATAGCAAATATTTTAGTTTAAAAATTCGACAAATTAATAACAAATCGAAAAAAAATATAATAACGTATCGTTTTATTTTAAGAGAAAAATAAGAAACAAAATAAAAAAAAAGTTGATCTTTAAATAGATCGAAAAATAGATTAAAAATTTATAACAAATTTCGTCGTAATCGTTCGCAAACACAAATAGATAAAAGAACTTTTACAAATTGTTTTTTTTTTAATTATTATTTTGAACAAGAACAAAAAGACTTTCGTTTAAATTATTAGAGATTTTATTTTTTTTCGTATTAGCAAAATTTTTTATTTTATCAATTAGACATAACATATTATGTCTTTTCACAAAAAAATATTGTTAAAAAATTAATTTATTAACAATATTAAAATACTTTCGATTTTAGAAACAAGCTTTATATTTATATGCGATTGTACAAAAGAAAAAATTAACAAAAACGTTTAAAATTTATCTTTAAAAATTTTCGACAATATTAGTTTTTAAAACTTGTTTTATCAAATATAATTACGCAAAAAATAATAATTTTTTCGATAACATTTTTTAAAAAGAACAAAATAACTTTTAGAGCGTAATATTATGTTACAACAATAATTAAATATAACGTTAGCAATTTAATAAGTTTCTTTTGCGTAGATTTTAATTGCGATATGTTTATAATAAATTGCGCTTTTGTTAAAGCAAAGATACTTAATATAAAGATTAAAAAATATTTTTTAATTTTATTAAGAGACATCGACGCAACAAAATATATTTCGAACAAATAATTTTTTCTAAACGTTTATTTGAAGAGCGAAAACAAAAATAATAACAAAATAATTGCTTATATTTGTTACGAAATTTATTTAATAAATAATTTTAAAACGAAATTTCTTATAAATATAAACATTCTAAAATCGAAATAAATAATTATAGATATATTGAGTCGAAAATTAAGATTCGAATTTTGTAAAAAAGTTGTAGTATTTTGCGAAATAAAAATCAAAAATAACGTTCGAATTTGTCGAATAATTTGTATCGCAAAGAAAGAAATAATATTTGCGAAATTAACAACAAAAATTGCTATAACTTTAAAAGAAAAAAAAGAATTTTTTAAGTATAATTTTCTTTTTGAATTTATAATATTAAGAGCGTATATTTATTTTGTAAACGCGAACTTTTAATTTATTAATTTTTGCAACAATAAAGAATTTTCGCTAAAATTAAATAATTGTTGTTGTATTAAATATATTGTAAAATACGAAAATAAAAAATATTATATTATAAAAAAAAAGAATTATTCTTTTGCGACAATTTTTTTCTTTAAAGATTATTTAATTTTGTCGAAATTAAACTTTAGTAAAATACGTTTCTCTCAAAAAATTATTTTAAAACAAATAAAAATTTAGTTGAAAAACAACATTATTATCTATAATTTATTCGACGAAATAGCAAAATATATCAAAATTATTAATTGTTATTTAAGAATTTAGAAAAATATTAACAATATAATAGATTTTTTTTTCAAAGAGTATATAAAAATCTTTATAGTAATTAATTAACAAATTACTATTAGTGCGAAATTAGCGCACAAAGTTTATTTATTAAATTAGAAATTAAAATTTTTAATTAATAAGAAGTTCGACAAAATGTATACATAAAAAAAACTAAAATAGTTCGAAAATTTTACGTTCTTTGAATTTTTTGTTTTTGTAGTATAAAAAATCGTATATATTAATTTAAACAAAAAGTTTACTTAAAAAAACAAAATAATAATAGATATTCGAAATCTAAATGTTATTAATGTTACGAATTTGTATTGTTTGCTATTGCAAAAAGATATAATAATTAAGTTACAAAATTGCTCTTATATTATTGTTATAAACAACAATAATTAGTTTTATCAATTTTTAGTTAAGAAGAAGCATTAAGATTGTTTTATAATTATCTTTTATAAAAAAAAAAGCAATCGAACGTTGCTCTTATAAGTTTTAAAGAATTAATATCGTATATTTAAAATAAAATAAACAAATTTCTTAAATTTTTTTGCAATTTTTGCAAATATTATATTAACAACATTGTGATTTTTTTATATAGTATTGACGAACATTTGACACATTTTAAAATTATTTTTATGTTGTTTTTTTAAATAAGAATCTTTTTGAAATTTAAGAAATTGTATGTTAAATATTTATTCGTAACATTATTAAAGCAACATATCGACAATTTAAATTTTTGAACTTTTAAAAAAAAGCTTGTTGCATTAAAGAAACTTAGTTTTTTTAAAACATTAAAAAACTTAAAGATTTATTTAAGAATAACAAATTAATTTTAATTAAAGATTGTTTATTATGCGCAAATAGCAAAAGTTTTGCAAAATTTTAAAATAGTTTTGCTAAAGAAATCTTTAGCTAAAAATAAAAAAATTTGAGCACAATATTGCAAAAATATTAATATTAAATTTATTAATACGAAACTTCAAAGCTTTGCTATATTTTAGCAACAACTTATTAAGAAGAGCATACTTTATTATTATAATACTAAGCAATAAATATTTATAAATGTCGACAAATCTAAAAAATTTAAATTTAGAATTTATATGTATTATATAAGAGAAGATATTGTTATAAACTTCTTTTAGACAATTAATATTTAAACAATTTTATATCTTTCTAAAATACTAAACAACGTTAAAAAAAAATATTAATCAATAAAGTTAAAAGTTGTCGCTTTTGTATAAATATTAAAAAAGATTTGTTATATATTTAATTATATGTCGAAAAAATTAATCGTAATTTTTATCGATTATTTCGCGACAATAAATATAGCAAAGTAAATTAAATTGTTTTTCTTTTCTTTAGATTGCATAAATTTGCGTCTTATTTGTGTCTCTTAATATATTTTTTAGTTTTTGCTTAATATACGCTAAAAAATAGAAAAATTTAATATTTTTTCGAACGCTCTTTTTAAATTGCTTAAAAATAATTATTTTAAAAATAATTTTAAGAGCGAAGAAATTTTTAATAAAATTGTCGCTTATTATATAACTTTAATTAAGATAATTTTAATCTTTAAGAAAAATTTGACAAAAATTTATAAAATCGATAAAAAATAATTTAAGATCTACGAAATGTTTCTTAATTAACGCAAAAAAAATTGTAATAATTAATAAGAGATTTAAAACTATTTTGTTAATTTAGAACAAATTTTGAAGAGACGAAAATTTGTTATTATTATTTTAGCAAAGATTTTAGCTTTAATAGAAATTTAAGTTATAATCTTGATGCTCAATATAGATACAATAGAAAAATCGACGAAGTCGAAGATAATAAAATAGAAATTTGCTATTGTAATTTTAACAACTTCGACGATATTAAAGAATTTCGAGAAGATTGCTACTTTAAAAGAGTTAACAACATTGAAAAAATCAATTAAATTAGAAAAAATTAGAATAGAAAACATTTAATTTATATTAAAAGAAAAACTTATTTATTTCTAAGACAAAAAGAACAAACAACTAAAATTGTGCATTTCTAAAGCTATAAAAGCGAAAATTTTCAAGCTATTGCATAATGTATAGACGCACAAAGAATTTTCACGCATCTATAATAGAATTATAGTTAATTATTATATAAGAAATTTAACTAAACGATTAAAAAGATATTTGAAATATTGTTTATTATGTTAGTTTAACAATATAATTAGATATTGTTTATACGAATAGCTAAAACTTATTATTACGAAGTTACAAATATTTTATATTATTATTATTGATTTTATTTTTGCACTTTTTAAGTTGTCAAACAAGTACGATTTTCTTATATTAATAATAGACAAATTTTTCAAACGAATTATAACAATAATTAAGAAGACGACTTTCTTAATCAAAAAATAAACAATTAAGCTTATTAACGTCTTTGCGAATTAAAATCTATTTTTAAACATTATTTTCGATAAAGATAGTAAATTCTTGTTTAGTTTATAAAGAGCGATATTTTACTTTTTAAGAGTTAATTTACTTTATTTTATTGTCTATTATTTACAATTTAACAATTAATTGAAACAATTTAATTAAATTATAGAAATAATTTTGCGACATTATCTTATTTTAAATTTTAAAACAAATTAAAAGCGTTTCGCAATTAAATTTTGAAACATTCTTAACAATTTTAAGAATGTTTTGACAAAAAAAATCTTAAACGAGCTTATTTACAAAAAAGTTCTTTGTAAAGAATTGTTTATAATCGATTTTTATTAACAAGATACTAATTACGTTGCTAAGTAAAAAAGAAATTAAAACGAAGTCGCAACATTAATAGCTTTCGCAAACGCAAAAATAAAGCTACGCTATAATAGTTATTATTAATTATTTGCTTTAAGAAAAAGAAATAAGATTTTTTTAAAATTGTATTTAAAATATAAGATTTTAAAACTAAAAAATTCTAAGCTCTTCAATTAGAGAACAAAATTGTTTAAAATTTTAAAAATATATAATTATCTTGTTTTTAAATTAAAGTTACTTTTAAATTAAAAAATATATTTAGTTGTTTTTATTGTTATGTTGAAGTTCGTCTCAAAAAAGAACAGTTTATACGCAAGAGAAATCAATACAAATGTGTTTTTAGTAAAAAAAGACAAAAATACAAATAACAACTATAAGATTTAGCAACTACTAAATAAACGTATAACGTTACAAAAATGCAATACTTGTAAAAAGAAAATAATTTAGTATTTTATTAAGTAAAAGAACTAGAGTCTTGCTTATAATATTTAATATAATAAAACGAATTTGATCGAAGCACAAAATCTTATTAACGATTATCTCGATATCTATAATACGCAATTTATTAAAAAGTATTAAGTTAAAAGAATCTAAAGAGTATATCTAAATTAAGACAATAAATAAGCTAGATTAAGTAAGCATTTATTTGTTTATAAAACTAGCGTTAAAAATATTCGATTTATTTATTTTATTATTGTATTTCTTTTCTACTATTAATATTTCTTTTAACAAAATTATTAAGAAAATGTTTTTTGCGACATTTAATCTAGCATTACATTATTTGTTAAAAAAAAAAGCGCAAGTTTAGCGATTTACAAAACAAATCACAACAATAGAAAAGAAAAAACAAACAAACAAACTTAAAAGACGTTTTTATAGTTTAATATTGTGCGACAAATGTATTCTAATCTATATTAAGACGATCTACGTAACAAACTTTCGAAATCGCACAATTTTAAATCTAAATTTAAAAAACAATTCGCAAAATTTAATAATTATTAAAACTACTATATTTGCTACAAGATTAAAAATAGCGTTAAAAGTTTTTAAAAATAAAATATTATATTAATAAAAGTTATCGTAATTTATTATTTATTTTACTACAACAAAAGCTTGTTAAAGAATAGATTACTTAACATAGTTTATTAGCAATTCGACAAGTTTCAAAAAAAATTTGTTAAAACAATAGAAAAAATAGCTTTATAAATTCTAAATCTTTCGAATTTAATCTTATATTCAAAAAAGAAATTAATTGCTACTTTGATTTTTAACAAGTATAGACTTAAATTATTGTTATTAACGAAAAGAAATTTATTTGACAAAATTGTACAATTGTTAAGAATCGCTACTTGAAAACAATTATAAACAATCATTAACGCATTTTTGATCTAGTAAAACAAAATAAATATTTAAAAAATAAAATCAAGATTTTGAAAAAATTGCTTAGAGCGTACAAAGACGATCAAAAAAGATTAATTTCTATATTGTTAATATTGTTTATTTATAATGTAATAACAATTGCGAAATTTTTGCTCTTCTTAGTAGTTTATTTGAAAATTGAAATTACTATTTCGAATTCGTTAATAATTGATTATTAAGACGAATTTACTAATCTTAAATATTTTGTTTTTAAAATATAAAAAGAATATTCGACGTATCTTTATTTTTAAAGTTTAAGTTTATTCGAGATTTTCGATCAAAGTAACAATTTTAAAGATCTTGCTTAATTGTTATTTTAAATGCATTTTAAAAAAATAAAAATAAAATCTTTTAAACAAGAATTTATTATTTTGCTAAAAATAAATGTAGTTGCGTTATTTAAAAAATACAAAATTGCTTTAAAAGCTTTAACAAAATTAATGTTTCAAAATTCTTTACTTTGTCAACTAATTATATATATATATAATACGAAATTAAGAATTCGTAAAATACTAGAAGTAAACAAAGACTTTTATCTATCTATAAAAAAAGTATTTGTTATTAATGTTTTTAAGCAATTTGATAAACACAACAATTATAAATTAGTTACAATTTTACTTTTTCTTGCGCATTACAATATAATAGTGACAAGAATTTGCTTGCTAAAATCGTTAATAACACGCGCTTTTTTTAGCGCGTTTGTCGAAAGCATTTTATTTATCAAAATTACTAGTAACTTAATGTTGATATTTGAAAAAATTTACAATTTCGCAATTGCGATTTTTGATATTTTTTTATTTTTTCTTTACATTTGTATTATATTATTATAATTTAATTTTACAATTTTAGATTTTAATTTCGAAGACTTCGATTGCAAAAATTTCGTTAACTTTAATTTCGCAATATTAAATATATTAATTAACAACAAATTGCATTCTTTCTTTTATAATATATCGATATTAATTAAGCTCAATCTTAATAACTTTTTTATTAATTTTTTTTTAAAGAATTGCTCAATTCTATTCGATTAATAACTTTACAAAATTTGTAACGTCAAAGTTGCTACGCGAAAACTATATTAACGAAAGACGTTTATTAACAAAAAGACAATAAAAATTAATATATTAAGTAACAAAAATTTAGTTGTGTTTACGAATTTATCAATTTAAAAGAATTATTACGTTGTAATATACAAAAATATCTAGCTTATTAATAATCTTTAATACGTTAAAAATAAATATATTATTTTTGTTAAAAAAAGAATAAAATTATTATCAATAAATCTACAAAATTAACAATTTTTTTTAAAGATCTCGTCTTTGGACAAGAATCTAATAATAACAAAAATAAAAATAATATATTTTTTAAAGACAAGTTTAACAAAAAAGTAACGAAAAAGAAAGCAAAGACTAAAAAAGCGACAAAAAATAAAACGAAAAACAATAAACACAAGAGTCGCAAATTAAAGAGAAAAGATATTAAAAAAATTAAAAAAATTAAAAAGAAAATTGTTTTAATCGAGTTCGACATTTTAATATCTTTTAAAAAGAATATTTTAGCTTTGACGCTTTTAGTTTTAAAAGCGAATCGCATAATTGCGATTTTAGTAAATAGTTACATTAGTATACGTAAGAATTTGCTTCGTATGTAATTACTAATTAAAATAAATATTATTATTAAATTTTTCAAAAAGAAAATAAAGAATGCAAAAAAATTATAAAATGCGATTAAGAACTTCGCAAACGTATTAGTATTAGCGCTTATTTATTACTATTTGTTGTTGACTTTTATCAATTTAACAAAGATAGAAAACTTAAATTTTACTATATTTGTAAACTAATTGTCGCACGTTACAATCTATTAATACGAGACAAAATGTAAGACTTTTCTTATAGCAAAATTACACATTATTGAGAAAGTTGTAAACGAAGTCTCTTCTTAATTTGGAATTTTGATTAAGAAACATATTATTACGAATCTTTCAATCTTGCTCTAGTTGTTTCAAGAATTCTTTCGATCTTGCTCTAGTTGTTTTAGAAATCTTGGTCGACACTACAGGTAATCTTTTCCAAAAGGAACGTATTATCTCGAACCTTCCAATCTTGCTCTAATTGTTTCAGGAATTCTTCCCTTCTTCCTCTGGTTGTTTCAATAATTCTTTCCATGTTTTACCACCTTTTCGACGACGAAAATCCGTTTTCGAAATCCTGTCGAACTTCGACACTATAGATGATCTTTTTCTTACTTGAACGTACCACCACGAATCTTTCGATCTTGCTTTGATTGTTTTAGCCCCCTTTTCATGTCGACATTACAGGCGATCTTTTTCATTGTCGAGCACAATAATATCTCGCTACCACCTTTTCGACGACGAAAATCCTTTTCAATTCATCTTTCCAACGGCAGGAATCCCGCCATCGAGGACGATAGCATAGTAGAGAGGTTAGGGGGAAATGTTACGATCATCGTACTTTCCTCCTGGGCAGGGTATTCCTTCCTTGCTTGGCAAGGTATTCCTTGGCACAGTAGTATTTAGAGCTGGAGGACTTTCCTCTTCCTAGCTAGCAATACAATCATGATTCCCATCACTAGTGTCCTTTGCTCAATGCGTTTTCGCACCAATATTAATAAAAATTTGCGTATTAAGAGGTCGTGCTTCTTCGATAACATAAAAATATAAATTCGAACGAAGAATTGCGAACGAAGAAATCGATGTTTGATCGACGCGATAACGACGAGCTAGATATTAATGAATTAAGAAGCAAAAATATTTTTGAGCTCTATAGTGGTACAAGTCTTCGTTGATCTTTTACGATAGATAACTAACATTTGTAACTCTAAAATCGATGTCTTTAAAGATAAATGTTAGTAGATACTTAACAACTACGATGCGAAAGATCTACTTTGTGTCTTAATACGTTATTGAATCAAGTAGCGATAATACGTTGAAGTTGAACAAAGTACGATTTCTTAATAGATCTTTTGGGGCTTTGCGAAGAATATCTAGCATTAATAGCTTTGAAACTAGATATCTACGAATAAATGTTAATACGTTCACGATATCAATAAGTGGGAAAATCAACTTTTCGACTTAGCACTATTGTCAATTTTCATACATTGGCGTTCGTTCAATTTAGACGACTCAAATTATTTGTAAAAATTTAGAAACATTAAGCGCTAAAAAATATAACTAGCACTCAAAGCTTCTAATTTGAATTTTAATACTATCTTTTTATTATGCAATCTAGAAGATCTACTTGTGGCTTAATTTTATATCTATAAGAGCTCGTTTAATTCGAATTATTCTAGATTTGTTGAAGATTAAAAGCAAAAGATGCTTTTAGATTATCTTAACGTTTGAATGTTATAACGCTAGCTATTTTGTCAAAATTGAAACGATAAAATCATGAAAATTTACGCTATTATCTAGTTTTGCAATGCAATGAAACGACTACTATTGAGTCTTTATTAATAAGAGCTCGATAACTTGAAACGATTAACAGACTTGATATATTAGTAGATGTTCGAAATGCTAAAGCTATTGAGATTCGACGAAAATCGAAATTTTTGATGCTAGTATAGTTCAAAGGCTTGGAGCGAATAATGAACATGATTTTTGATAGATGTTCGAAATGCTAAATTTGTTAAGACTCGACTAAAATCACGAATTTTAAATATTGCTACTTGTACAATTCGAAAGTTCGAAGTGATTTACGAACGTTGTTTTTTAATAGATGTTCGAGATGTCAAAGCAATCAAAGCTTATTTGAGACAAAACTTTGAATTTTGATGCTTGTACAATTCGAAGGTTTGGAGCGATCGATAAATTTGATTTTCTAGTACGTGTTCGAGAATCGAAGCTTTTAAGACTTAGTCAAAATCGCGAGTTTTGCATCTTCGAAGACTAGTTCAAAGACGTGACAAACTTGATTTTTTAGTATGTGTAAGATAATAAAGTTGTCGAAACTTAGATTGCTTTAATGTAGAGTCTTTTGAGACTAATCTTGTCGTCGATTCTTAGCGAGGGTCAAATTATCGAAGCAAGAGATAAAGGGCGAACGAATTCTCGATCGCAATAGAAAGACTTTTTGGATCTTTTGATCTTTGACAAGTATTTTGTTTGGGCTTGATATAGATTTTATTCAAGACGCGAGATGTAGCGTCGTCGATTAACGTTAGTAAAGTTGCAACTATGAGCGCCCTTGATGGATGTCAATTGGGGTTCTAGTCATTCATGCGAATGTATATAAAGTGGGTCTTCCTTATTGGAAATCTTGCGTTGATATGATGGGGAAGACGAACAAAGAGACGAGACTTCGTTTAGTCTTTGACGCGACATGATGACTTCAAAGAAGTATTAGGGTATTTACTATGTAACTCCACATTGCGCATTGCGATTTCATGAGAAGAGAGAAGAACACGACGAACTTGCTTCGAGAGTTGCATACTATGTATGTCTTTTATCTTTGAGATTTTACGTTATTGAAGAACATGTGGGCTTTCACGAGTTTACGATGATTGCTATTCTTATCAATTATAAATAGTAAAAGTCTTTTCGCAACGACTAGTGTCATTCTATGTGCTTGCTTATTAGTCCTTTATGGAATTCTTAATAGCTATATAGGAATCCTTTATTGTCTAATATTCTTGTAGCGTCTTATTTTGTTCACAGATGTTAGGAGTAATGGGGAGCAAATCTAAGCTCCTCGAACAGTTCTCAACCTCACAAGACAAGGTCAAAACAAAAAGGTTACTCCTGGAACTCCGACTTTCGTCTCAAAGACGGAGTTTTACTCCGAAAAGTTAACTAGCAGCACTGAGGATCGAACTCAGAACCTTCTCGGAGGATGGGGAACAGTCTGTGAACGAGAAATCATAACCATTAGACCATGCAGCTTTGTTTAATTTAACTGTTTCATCTTATAATTTCAAACCTCTTGCATCCTGTTACATTGTGCGATCTACTAGAGGCTCAAGTTACATTAATTGAGGGTTCGAGCGGGGTTGTACAATATCAGATCATTTTCGTCGTGGTTCAAGCCTGCTCCACCTCTGTTGATTGGGACTCGCAAAAGTTTACACATAATTGGTTGTCTGAACAATCTCTTCGACAAGCGGACAAGATTATGCTGTCTACGATGCTGCTAAATGCGTTAATGACCCACAATTATTTGGTTTCAACGACTCGGCCATTGTCTTGAAAGATATCCATTTGCGGGAGAGCCAAGGAATAGAGAAACAGAAATGGACGTGTCCTATTGACTCGAATGGCCACTTGGTGGTGCCTCATCAGCGTTCTTCATTGAATCATGGATGCAGGGACATCCTATTCCTCATCCTGCCCTGGAGCACCCACAGGACGTTTGCTCAGCTAGGCGATCCGTGCCGCGAGGCTTCGTCTAGTTCTAATCTCAGCTGAGATGTCTACCATTCGAGTCAGCCTTTACGCCAAATGTCACAAGCGCTCAATACCTACATTAGTTAGTAATTCTTCGGGATTCTTCGCTCCTAACAACCATACAACGGCTACAATCACATCCCCCCCGGCTTTTACGTGCTCGTCTGGGACACGATCCGCTGCGGATAACTCCCACTACAACCATCTATAGAGCCGTTTTCCAGGCGCCTCTATGCTTCCACGCTCAGGATGAACTCCTCACGCCTGATCCTCTTGTTAGTCGCTACATTCTCCTACCTGATCTCAACAGCAACAGTGTCGGGCAGCTGTTACAATTACAATGGCACTGATCGCAACAACGGCGCCTGGGATGTCGGCCAGGGAAACATTGATTATCTCCCCTGCAACAACGTCGCCTCCTTCAGCATGTGCTGTCGCCTCAATTACGGCGCCGACTCGTGTATGGCCAACGGCCTCTGCGCGCAGGGTGGCAGCAGCAACATCTGGCGTGAAAGCTGCAGCGACTCTAGCTGGAAATCGTCGTCCTGCCTGAAGCTCTGTGTCAGCGACAATGGTATGATCATACTCCCAATCTCTCCCTCAAGCCACAGTCCGTTTAGCATCTTGACGTAAATGCGGGATAGTCGGCGATATGGAGGTCCTCCAATGCCCTGATCAGTCATGGTGCTGCGAAGGGGGCGCCAACAACCTCAACGCAACCAATTGCTGCGAGAAAGGCAAAGGCAGCTGGATCGTCAACGGTCAAGTCACGGGCGTGAACCCCAACTCTACATCCACCTCTTCTTCGTCTTCCACTTCTTCGGCAACGAAAACCGCCGCCCCAACAAGAAGCACACAGTCGTCTTCAGAGATCGCAGCCGCAGCCACAGGCACAAAATCCCCTGCACCACAGAATACAGTGGTTGCTTCAAGCGGTGGAGGTGGGAGTCACACTGGGGCGATTGTAGGAGGAATCGTTGGGGGCGTGGCTGCTTTGCTGCTGATTGCTGGGGCAAGCTGGTTCCTCGTGAGAAGGAGAAGCTCACACGCGCAGCCCCTGGTCCAGCCGATGGGGTCGTATCACGGAGCTCCGCCAGGCATGCCTGAGAAGGATGGCGTCTCGCACCAGTACCGGGCGGAGATGGGTGCGCAGAAGCCGGGACTTGAGGGGCATGAGCTAGAGGCGGAGCCAGTGAACAGAGAGTTGGATGGGGCCACGAGGAGTGAACTGGGTGGGTTGGGTGCGAAACGGTAGAAAGGCTACATTGATAGGGAGAAAGGAAGCCATGAAAGCTAGGAACGGGAAGGAGTGTATCGTCCTGCTGTAAGTTGATGTGCTCGTGTGTGCGATGCTTCTTACTCCCTTATTATTCGTTGTTGTCAGAACCGAATGATCTCCCCCAAGATATGGATTACGCTAAAGATCCTTTTACAGGGATGTCGGTCTCCTCCATTTTCGCAACTTCTTTGCCTCCTCCATCTGTTTCTTCACGAAATCACGCATTGATGTATCAAAGTAACGTTATGTTCGCACGCATTCGGATTGCGTCGGCAGTATGAGAGTGCGCTACATATGGGTCAGGGCCGAACGTCATCCTATCCTTTGTACAATTACTAGACCAACCAGGCCTCATCATCCAGTCCACCTATCTTGCACACGCGCCACTCCAAATCAGAACCGCTTGTGGACATCTTTTTCAGATTGTTGCGGAGATACGTCTAGAGATTCGCGAAACCTGGGCGTCGAAGGCTCAGTCTTTTATTTTCACTCTGATGATTCGAGCTGGAGACCTTTACTCCGGCTCCGATTCAAGGTTTGCTACATGATATGCATAAGATCTCTTCTTAGGTGGGTTGCCTCAGGTGAAGTATAGGTGCCGAAAGCCCCCTTTCAAGTACCATTCCTTCTTATGCTCAGCAGCACAGGCGCTTCCCCGGAGCGTTGAATTTGTAACATGTCGCGCGTGGCAAACTTGGTTATTCAGGTCCCTATTGATGTCTGGACTACTCCTTCAATCGTCAACCACTCATATTAGCCAACCAAATTGTGGGATCGAAAAGTACGTCCAGCTCGATCAATTGGGAAGTCTTCAGCTTTGCTTCTCATCAATTAAGGGAATTTGCTATGGTAGGCTTTTCTTGGCATGAAGAAGGCGTGGATGTGTACAGGATGTTCATCGAACCGTGAATCAGTCTCGGTAACTGTCGTTGGCCGCAGTGTCAGTCCGCTTCATTGAAGTGGTTTAATCTGCGGACTCATTTTGTTCATTCCCTATGGACGGGAATGCATCGTGACTGCTTGGCTTGGCTTTCTCCTCCCCAGTTGCAAATATTTTCCTTATATCCTTATGGTTTGGAAGCACTGCGCCCCCTGAAGCTGACGAGGGTAGTGTCAGTCCTGACATCGATTCCGTCCTGGAGAAGAGCTATAAAAGGCTTTGCAAGCTTTTTGAAGCTCTTTCTCAGCAGAAAGCCACTCACGTATATGACCATCGACTATCCCCTGCCAAACCATTATGATGGCAGATCGGCCCGCTGTGGGGCAACTATCAACTCACGGGAAGGATGACAAAACAAGAAAGAGCAAGATAGAGTCGAGCATGACTCAACATCTACCGACGATGAATTGTACGTCTGAATCAATGGTCTTGCAATAGAAGGATCCAGCTGACAATCGCTTGCAGTTCGAATCAAGGATTCAAGAGCCGTTTCTGTCCCGCTGCTGCACGGAGGGGACCCTCGAGTCTTCTCTACACGTCAAGGCGAGCACTTCATGGATGGCTACCTGGTCCTAAACAGCATGCTTCCGCAACATATGCGGCCGTGGAATGACTGCATACCAAAGGACCACCTTAGCCTCGACAACATGCCTCCCTTCTATGTCCGGCTTCGGGATGACCAGGTCGGTCATCTGTTGGACTGGTTGGAGGACCGACGGACAATGAAGCCCAGCCAATTGTTCTCTTCGAAATTCAGCTCGTACTGGCCCTGGGACTTCAATACGCATTGGGGTATCCGACAGGGCAGGGAGAGCTGGGGAACACTTTACCAGGGCAAAGGTGTACATCGGACTCTGGATGGTGGAACGCGTTGGCCGAAGTATGTCGATCCAAAGCTGCCTCTCACTAACACCAGCTCGGGAAAGCCAATGGGTAATAATCCCCATCTGGAAAAGCCATCGATATATGAAAATGGGCGAAAACGTAAAGCCAGCGAGACATTGGAGCAGCAAGGCGACGAAAGTGAAAAGAAGCATTGTGGGTCTGCCGGCGCGGAGACAGAAAATGAACTGGTACAGACATCTCCGGGTCCGCATCCACCTTCGGGCTATCAACCAGGGCCCTCCTCCTCACCACATGGGATTTGTCCACATACCAGCTCCCCAATAGAGTCCATTGCCTCTCCACCAAGGTTACATCGACCTCCCGGCTATCCGCCTGGGCGATGCAAGCTTCCAAAGGGGGCCACTATATACACTCTGCCATTCTTTAACGCTCAAGCCGACACTTCAGTGACCTATCAGTCTCCTTGTGCGCCAATCCAGAGCACTGATCACTTGGCCGGACCACCACATACATCAGCGGCGAACGAAGCTCCAGCTGACTCAACGGCGAACCTGAAAGCCGCGCACAATATTCAAATCGAAGCTCTCGAAGCCATCGTTATTACAAAGTATGCCGAGATTGCCACATTGAAGACGGCGGTCCAGAATCTAGCCTCCAAGGTCAAGCAAGAGCCGAATCCCGTGACGGAGGAGTTCGAGTCTATGATTACTCGTCTTCAAGACATCTTGGGACAGCGTACTGACAGGATTCAAGAGCTTCAAGGGGCCAACACAGAAGAACGACGCTGTATTGAGAGCCTAAAGGTCAAGCTGGAAGCTGGCGTCGACGCGGCAAACCCAGGAATGATGGATCGGGTCCAAAACCTCCTGGGGCAACGCACTGATAGGATCGAAGAGCTTCAGCGCGTCAACACGGTAAACAAACATCGAATTGAGCGACTAGTGGTCAAATTGGAGTCGGGCGTCGGAGCAGCAGATCACGAAATGATAAACCGCCTTGAAGGAATCCTTGACCAGCGCACTGACCGAATCGAAGAGCTCGTGAGCGCCAATGCGGCACACGAGATTCGAATCGAGCGATTAGTGGTCAAGCTTGAATCGGACGCTGGAGCAGCAGATTCCGAGACGACCGATCGCCTTGAAGATATTCTTGACCAGCGTACTGACCAATTGCAAGAGGTTCAGAGTGCCAACTTAGATAAAGAAAGATATATCGAAGGTTTGAACATTGAGCTAGAGTCAGGCGCCGGAGCGAAGGATTCTGAGACCATCCCTGGTCTCGAAGAAATCCTTCGGCACCGGGCCGACAAGATTGAAGAGCTTCAAAATGTCATGACGACAGAGGGGCTCAAGCAGGAAGACACAAGCCAAGAGGCACAGGATGTCTCCGATGCTGGAAAGGATAGTGTTAGTCACGAAATCCTCGACTTGTTAAGCTGCTTACTCGGAAAACGTTGTCCGGTATGATCAAAGCGGGTCAAAGGCCATTGATCTTCAAGCTAGACCAGGTAACCCAAGCTGGGTGCTCGGAGAACATTGTCTGGTACGCTTTCGAGCGAGCCATACGTGCAACCGCGCGGCAGGACCATCGAAGTGACAAGGAGAATGATTTCCAGATGTCCTACCTATGTCTTGAATTGATATTCTGAAATGTAACCTAAAGGTTTTGACATTCTGTGCTAGCGAACCTGTGCCTTGAGGCAGTCGTTCACGGAATGTAGCCTAGAGCCGCTACCGAGATGCTATGTACTGAACAAGATTGGAGGACACAAAGCATTAGATAAACTGATGCATATACTTGTAGACTGCAGTTCTTTTGAGACAACAGGTTCCATTGTTGACTGATTTGAGGAAGCGATGATGCTTGTAGTAGCAGGGCCAGCTTGCATACCTTGCATATCGCACTTGCTGAGGCGTCAGATTGATGCAGAATTATAGATCCGAAATGTAACACTAAGGTACTTGATCCAGTCCTGTGATCTGGTGGACTGTTGAAGTCGCATGTGGTGTGATGCACGTGCTAGCCTTACACGTAGGACTTTCGTTTTACGGATCTGACTGCACGGAAGCGATCAGCGTTAGTCATGAACTTGCTCGAGCTGCAGCAATATGCACATATGCTTGAAGGTACCTTATCTAGCATTTGCAGCACTCATGGCTGCAGTTAGGTAGGGATGCGTCGGTCTCTGTCACCCCTAAGTGGTTGAGAGGATGAACCCTGGTTCGGCCTCTCTGGAAGACTCTTAGTGGGAGAGGCCCCCACTGTTCATGTGCGAGCTATGCGTGCGATCGCCACCAGTCGCCCTCTAGCCAAAGTATCACACGAGCCGCACAACCACCTTCTCCAGAATGTCTCCAAGTATGGAGGGTGACCCATTGCTGACTGGCAGTCGTTCGACCTCGTGCATGCCGCCCGATCACGTCGAGGAATGACAACAGAGTACTGATTCCTTTGCTGAATTCAGATCCGCCCGCTCATCGATCTTCAGCAATTCCTCTTCCCCTAACCAAAAGTGCATTGGCACAATGACGGACTCTACCGCAGGAATCTTACAGCGGAAGAAGAAAGAGATCGAGCAAGAGATTGCCGACTTCAGAACTACGAAAGAAGATGAATACAGAGCCTTTGAAAGGCAACTTGTACGCAACGTCTGCGACTCGGCAAAAGAAGTGGAAGGCAGGGAAGATGGTAAGAGGCCAGAGAAGCAAGACAGCCTGTCGACTCAGAAGAAGCCACCCCACCGCGAACTCTCTGGGTCGAAGAAGCTGGGATTCGAGTCTTTCAATGGGACAGTAAGAGCTCAAGAGCTTGGAGATCCAGTCATAGAGACATCAGAGACTGCTGCTGACTCGTCTCACTACGAGCGCTCGAGAGGCTGGCAAGAGGGCCACCCAGGCTCGCTCGACAAAACTCAGATTCATGAGCGTGAGTTGGAATTCCAAGGACTCTTTACGCCCAGCTTCCTTCCTCTGCTCGATTGCAAAGACAGGCATCGTTCTGTGGCAGCGCACGGAGAAAGCCAAATTGATAAGGATTCACCGTCGATCTCCTTGGACAATGGAAAGCAAGTTCACGGCAGCGACGCTCGAAAGACCAAGTTAGGCCTCTCGTCCTCCGCATCGTTCCCAAATACCCACCATTCATCCTCTTTATCTCCCCCACCTGTCCGACCCATGTCTGCAAGCGTTCCAAGGCAGCCTCCACACCAGCGAGGATCATCGTCACGATCTGATACCTCAATCGCAAGTTTGCGGAGTAGCCTCCGAGACCCCAGGCAGCCTCGTTCGCCGAAGCGGGTTCTGTTTTCCATTGGAGACAAGTTGGTCTTGCCGAGTACGTCCCCGTTGATGCAGCGAGCAATTGCAGAATCGAGCATTATCAATGCTTCATCCTCGATCAGTCGTGACGAGCCAGAACCCACGAGAATTCAGAGCAATGTATGGGATATGTTTCCGTGGACGAAGCAATCGGCCGATGTTGCTCCCATTGGGAAAGCACCAGCAGGCTTCCGGAATGCACAGCCACAGCCATCTCCCACTGGAGTGAGTATCAAATCTCCCTTTCCCGGTGGTGATGACTTTGAGCGAATCGAGACCGAAGATGATCTCTTTGCTTTCGACGAAGATCTGACCATTGAAGAGTCAGGAGGTGAAGAAGGAGACAGGGAGGCAACAATTACTGGATCTGATGAAAATGGAGACGGTGGTCAGTCTTTGCCAGCGGGCTCACCACATGCTGGAAGTCTCCCAATCGAGATAAAATGGCCTTCGAAATTTATGCCCCCCAGCTGATCAATGCCTCAGATCGGTCTCTTTTTCGTACATGTTGATAATGTGGTATTTGCAATCCGTGACTATGCACTTTCAATTCAAGGCAGTGCATTGCAGAACACAGCAAACCTTTCAATTTTGGGGAACGCCCAATTGCTGTCCTTATTTTTGCATTTCTTATAGTAACAACAAGTTTTTGTCCTGTTGCGTTACACGAAGCTACAGCAAAGTCAGCAGTCGGATCATGAACGCTTGACGCTATCATTATCTGGAAAAGACACTTAGCATATCTCATCTATGGCCGGGATTTTTCAATAAGTCTTGAACGTTCGCTCCGTCCAAGCTGCCAATCTTGACAGCCAATACACGATTGAGAGCGTCGGTTTCCGTTATAATCGTGGATTCGATCCGGTGGGACTGATCATATAACTCTGTTAAGTTTACGGATACGCTTGCCAGGGCACATAAATTGGACCCTATCTAGCTCAATGGTTGCGTGAGCTAGAGACCATCAACTTTAACGGGCTACGACAAGACTTTCGTTTTAGAACTGCGCCTGTCAAATGGTGCTTGTACCTTGGCCAAGGGTGCAGTCCATTTGTTTCTGTATCCGTGATTACAGCCGGCATCTGGAGCAGCGTCGCTAGGCTTCGCTTAGGATCCCTATATTTCCAGGTTTCCTGGTACTTTTCCATTCACCACACAGCCTTGACCATTGTTTGTCCGCAATTCAAGTCTCTCGCGCTGGTCCTTCCTCAATCTGATCTCGACACTCAGGCTTGAGCCTGCTCCATGCCGATCGTTATAGGGCGACCGAGCAACGTGCAAGTCATTCGTGCATCGCTCCTCGGCGACGAAATCCTTCGGAGCCCCTCAGGATCAACGATTGTTCTGCCCGTTTCATGCTCTACGTCTATCACAGTCGACTGACGAATATCACCAGCGGCTACGACAATTAATTTCCGGGCTCAATTCTCAGATCACCAGATTCCCTTGAGAGAGCAGCTTGTCAGAAGCGAAGGCCTCGAGTTGCATCGTCTATATCATTTTGATTCATCACCCGGAAACGGTCCTTCACACCGGACCCGCCGCCAGGCAAGTCGACAAACCGCCCCACTCTACTACAGTGTCAATACAGACGCAGTCGATTGCGTACCCTCACTGCGCCTTGAACTTACATCTTGGTTAGAAGCTTTCATACTTTTCCTTGCAACATCTACTGACACTCCAAAGGCTTGTCTATCCAAAAGCAGGTACTGTTTCGTCCTGAGCATTTTTCCTCCTTACTCAATGTTCGTCTTGTTCTTTACACCTTGTACGTCATGGATGGCTGTCAGAGCTGGCTGGGTTTCCCTCCTGGCTCCGCATTACTTGCTACCATCGAAGGCCTCATCAGTCAACCAATGCTGGCGTTACTACAATAAATCGCTAATCAATATCGAGCAATTTAGACATCTCAACAACCTAGCGGCGCCGAACTACCGATAGCTTGCATCCCCTAAGACTCGATGTCATCACAGGCGCCATTCACGGCTGCGCTTGCACGTCGGAAGCAGCGCGTGGAACAAATCGACAGTTATGTAACAGTTAAGCAGGAGCAGAAGACCGACCAAGACCTTCTTATGCCAGTTTCCTCTATCTACAAAGCTAGAGGCAACCATGCGCAAGATGCGATTGAGTTTTCGGATAGTGACTCCGATACTCCAAGGAGCAAGTCGCAGAACATTGATCCGAGCCTTGTTGTGGATCTAGACAGCCCTTCCAGCGTATCAAACGCTACAGTCGACATAGCAGACGACGGAAAAGAGAAGCAGCACGTTAGTACTGTGGAATCGTCTAAGCTTAAAGATGATGGCAGGATCACGGATACTAGAACCGAAGAATTATTTACAAAGCCACCGGAAGTCCCTGATGCGCGTCCTGCGTCCGATATGACGTTCAAGGACAATGCTTCCAGCGAGCCCAGGTTGGACGCTCACGATAAGCAGGCCACGATAGGCATCAATGAGAGAGCCGAACCCACTTTCGACCCGCGTATAGCAGCGGAACATGACACTGTTCTCAATATTGGCGCTGGCGCTATATCAATGCCTGGGGATCATGATTTGGCTTGTCATGTTAACGGAGACTTTCAGGGAAAGCCCATTACACAAGACTGTGATGATCAGGCAGTAGAAGGCCCCATGTACACGACCCCGGTCGCTATCATGAGTTCCGAACATTCGGTCGTAGATCGGACGAGCGAAGGCACTACAGCTGTTCGCGGAAATCATGAGCTAAACCATGAGAAGGACGAGGACCCCCGGACTACGTCCATCAGTCATCGTGGGGATCAGGCAGTTGAACAACCCATGTACAAGCCTCCGGTTGCTTATATGGGCCCCAGAATTTCGCCTGAGAAAGCATCGAGCCCAAGTCGACAATTTGAAGTGGATTCGATCCAGGTCGACGCAACGACCGCCAGCGCGAGAGGTGTGGGATTGAAGGTAGATAACGAACCGTTAGAAGCGTCTTCCGAGGAAAAGATACAGAAGGCTCAAGAGACCTTGTCGGAGATGGGAAGGCTCATGCGCGAAACGAAGCGTAAGCGGGACTTTGAAAACCTTCTGCGACGGACGATAGAGGAGCAGGATATCGTTGGAAGAAGACCTCAGAACACTATCGGGGCCGGCCAAAAGGTTCACGGAAGAGATCCAAGGGTGCCTTCAAGTGCCCATCCCGCAATGGGCCACACTGGGCCAAGTGGACTGCAGATTGGTCTTGCATCCTTGGGGATGGGAAATCCCGACATCTTACAGCAAATTGCGTCGAATAAGCAGGCATCCATACCTTCGGAACTCGGTCCCACGGATGAAGACGAGTTTGTCGAACCTTCCATGGACTTCAGCAGCACTGGAGTGAGAGGTCGAAATTATGTCGGCCGGATGTCAGCGGCAGATCTCTTCGTACGCGGATCGACTGGTTCTTCGCCTTTGGGAAAGCAACAGGGTTCTATTTCCGAGAGTGATTCTCGAATGCAGTTCTCTGAGACGACTGCCTCCCAGGCATCGCCGTCGACCACCAAGAGCGGCACTGCAAAGAAACGGGCAACCGCCTGCGCCCTGCCAACGTGCATGGACGAGTGCTCCGAAGCGGATAGAATGCTGTTGTATATGAAGGAGGTCGAAGTTGCGCCGTGGGCTGATATTCGTTCAACTTGGCATGTGATCACTGGTCAAGAAGTCCCCTCCAGTACTCTTTCCCACCGTTATAAACGCATCAAGGCAAATTTGATGGAGCTCAAGGAGAGTGACGCGAGTGTTGCTGCTAAATCAAAAGGGGAGGAATTTGCCACGCAATCATCAGGCGGAGTTCCTCGAATTTCGAAGAAGCGACCACATGGAGAACCAAGCATCGCCGATTACTTCGAGCGGCATGGACAGCGTGTTAAAGCCCTGAAAGCAGGAGCCGATCCGAAGAACCGCGGACACAAAGAGAAATTCGACGGGCAAGAGGAGAGTCTGTTCTTAAACTCAGACTCAGACGACAACCATCAGGCTAATACGCACCCGAAGACGGGTGCGAAAGGCCTATCTATGGAGACCGTAAAGAAATGGAAAGCTGACGCACAAGTATACCCGACACCAAGCCAATCCGAGATGGAACAAGAGGAACTCGATTTTCCCAAGATCCTCTACGAATATCATGTCACAAAGCGCATCCAATTGGAAGGGCAGCATGAAAACCAAGCGCGCACTACGGGTTCCGGCCCGTATTACACAGTCGCTGAAGCAAACACGGTAGCAGCAATCAAAGCACGGCAACCCAATGATGCAGACGCTATGGCTATATTCCGCCCAGGTGCTTGGTCATACAGCTACGAGAAGGATGATGCAGGGATGGAAACCCACCGCGCTTCAGGAGCAGGCGGCACAATCCAGGCGTGGGTGACTCGGGAAATTGCTTCTTCTGAAGAGAACATAGGCATACCCCTGACCGCTTTCACGACCCCGTCATGGATGTACATTGCGATGTGTTCGTCAAGCAAGCGAACGGCAACCGACGACGCTCACGTCACGGATAGCAATGAGGTGAGACTCCCGCACGGTACCTTGTCTGCAAATACAATCATCAAAGCCTGTACCCTACTCGACCTCGCAAACCGAGCCGCCAGCCGCGAATGGATCAAGCTCCAGGCCGCCAACATCCCAAACGACGGACTTGGTCACATCGCCAGAGCCGAGATGGAGATGCACATGCGGCACGATCTAGAGAAGATGGACGAGGGCAATGTGGCTTTCGACCGGACATATCGCAATCCTGCATCTGGGCTGGAAACGCATATCTGGGTGGAGATGGTGGAGGTGGAGGGGCCGCGCAATTGAGCGGTTTGGCGCCATCTCACATATCCTTTGACGGTTTGCCTCTTTAGCTGTGGGTTGTCACTGGTCGAATAGCCCAGCGACATTTCGTTGACACGTCTTTTTAGGGTATCAAGTCATGGGTGCTCCTTTACCTTGCAAGCCTGTGCAACTCTGCTGGTGCATGGCATCCGATATGGAGCGCATATCTCTTCTAGAGCATGCATCAGTCTGCATACTCATTCCAAAAGCTTTGACACTTCACGCGTTATTTCACGATTGCAGTGAACCGCCTTTGCACCCTCGCATAGACAAGCCTCCAGTGTATCTGGCTCCCATCTCCAAAAACCCTCCTATCCCTTAGCACTGAAAAGCCACCCCCTCCCTCGTAGCCATATTCGTCCCGCCCCCCGCAAACCCCGTCCCCTCACTCCTAATCTCCACCAGCCCCGGCTTCACCCCCTCCTTATCCCCCTTCTCCTTCCCACCCTTCCCCTCCTTCTCCCCTCTCCGCGCCGTCAAATCCGTCTCACAAACAAAACACCTCACCCCCTCCTCCCCCTCCCCCTTCTCATGCGGATCTAGCCCCCCCGTCGGCACCGCCATAAATTTCCCAGCGCACGGCTTACACAGCACGTGTCCACATGGCACCGTCATCGTTGCCTTGAGGGTGTTGC